>Ga0209500_10000475_pt1 | contig 34469 bp, 52 predicted proteins | sample S_140212_EF_Meta_FD_187323 | JGI IMG/M metagenome (GOLD analysis project Ga0209500, IMG submission 187323) | Freshwater microbial communities from Lake Simoncouche, Canada to study carbon cycling - S_140212_EF_MetaG (SPAdes) (version 2) | ecosystem: Environmental > Aquatic > Freshwater > Lake ...
TGCTCCGCGAGCAGAAAGCATTAACTGTAAGTCTGTGTAAGTGCTAGGAATTGAAGTAAAGTCAATACTAGAAGTCCCACCTGACCCGACTGTGCTTGATGCAATAAGTGTCATTGTATTTGCCATAGTTATGCAGCCACGATTCCGTATAGGGTAAAAGTTGAACCAGCAGCCAAAAGATTACTGCCATCGCGTTCTATCTTAATACTTGTAATTGCAGAAGTAGAACGCCACATACCAACAGTCGCTAGTGTTGCAACTGTAGCAATGTTTCCTCTTGTTAAAGAAGTTTTATATGTTGTAGTATTTGCATAATTCATTATATGAGTTATGTTTATATTCCAAGCAGTATTAGATGCTTGAGGCAAATCACCAAATGTAAGGTACGCTTGAGAAGTTGACCTAGATGAACTTGCAGTAGTCCCATCACCATAAAGATATGTTTCAGAATAATTGGTAGCAGTATCGCCATTGTAAGTAATCCTCATTCCATTTGCTGCAGAACCAGTTTGAGTGGACTTTGCATTTGCTACAAGAATCAAATCTGTATAAGTTCCTGAAATAGAAGTAAATGTATAGGACAATGCATTACTTCCTAAAGTAGTAGTCGCTATTGGCGTATAAGTTGCTCCTGCTGCCATTGTTATTACCCCTTAATTCCGTAGAGGGCGAATGATGAGTATTGTGCAAATCCTTGTGCGCCACCTGAGTTGTAAGTAATAATTGTAAGGCTTGTAATTGCTGCTGTTATATCTTTGTTTACTGTTGAACGAATAGAAACAAACCCACTCCCATTAAAATCTGCTCCAGCAAATGAGCGAATTGTTTTTAATTTATTAGTATTTTGATAATCTAAAATATCAATAACAAATGCTCCAAACGTAGTTTGATTAGAGGCAGAGATAGGACCAGTTAAACTTGCTGTATACCCATCGGATGCAGCACCGCCAACAGCACTGGCTGTAGAACCGTCTCCATATAGTTGATGGAAAGGAGATTGGTTAGAGCCACTTGCTCCATTTACTTGAATACCAAGACTTGCATTATTAGTACCATTCAATCCTTTAGCAATACCACGAATCTGTAATTGTTTATAAGTTCCAGGAATTGAACTAAACGTGATTGATGAAACTCCGCCCACCCCTGCTGTATAGGTAGCGATGGACTCATAAGAAGGAGGTAGTACTGGAGTTACAGCGCTAGACGCAGCAGATTCTGGGCCTGTTGCAGTTGCATTTGTGCCTTTAACTTTAAAGGTGTACGCAGTTCCTGCAGTTAACCCAGTAACAGAAATAGGAGATGAACCAGTTCCAGTAAAAGAACCAGGAGTAGAGGTAGCAGTAAAAGTTGTGACCGTACCACCAGTGACAGCAGCAGTGTAGGCAACAGTTGCTGTTGTACCGTCACCTGAGTCTGTTACAGCACCAATGGTCGGTGCATCAGGCACGTCAGGGATAGCAGTAATCCCAGGCATCAGTGTCTTGTTAGACACTTTGTTAAGAATAGTCACTTACTTACCTCTAACTTTTAGATTTAAGCGGTGATTTCGCTTCCGTATGCTGAGAATGAAAGATTAGCAGTTGATGCGTAGATACGAACTCTATCGCCTGTTGCAAGGGTAAGTCCAAGAGTAAGAATTGTTGAATCAGAGGCTGCAACTGTTGCGCCGTAGACAATCCAGTGCTTTGCTGCTGCTGAAGAACCAGCATCTGCAGAAGGCTGTACTGCAATACGGTAAGTTGCTGCAGAGGCTGTCTGATTACAGATAGCGAGGCTAGAAATTACAGATGAAGTTGAAGAAGGGACTGTGTAAAGAGTCGTTTCTGTAGTTGCTGATGGGTTGTTCTGACCCAAAATTTTGTATGCTGTTGCCATTAAAACTCCTTCGAAGGGGATGGTAAAAGTATGCCCTATAACTGCTCTGATGTAGGGTTAAAACTTACTGGATATAAACCCTTTCTGAGACCCATAATTGGTATCCCATAAAGGAAACAAGTTCAATTCCAAAGGCGCTTTTTCCTACTACTTCCAAATACTTGCTGTGGTAAGGATACTTGCAAAGGAAGAGTTTGTTATGCCCAATTGCAAATGGAACCAGGGTTGGGAAGGTGCGCAGGTACTCAACCAGGCCATCCATAACTCCCAGCCAGTGTGGGTGGGTAATGTCATCGAGTATGACGATACCTGTATCACTGACATATTTTTCGGCTAATTTTAAGTCATTAAGTGTGTGGGTCTTCGTATGACCACCATCTATTGAGAAGTAGCGTATGGAGCCAGCAGGTATTTTCTCATCTAGATGTGCCTTAACTTTTCCAGAGGTAGAGTCTCCTTTAACAATGAGCACCTTATCTCCGCCAAAATTATCATACTGTTTTAAATTTTCAATAAAGATATCTGTAGAGCCTTGACCACCATTACTATCGCTATTGAGGTGTTGTTCTTCAAAAATATCTATAGCGTAAGAGTTCTCTAAGGTATCAATCATATTTCTAAGAAGAAGGAAGAAGCGCCCCATATAAACGCCAATTTCTGCAACGCCACCTTCTTTGTTCCAATCTACGTTAAGAACTTTCATAAACTCTGGCAAAGTTTGTACTACCCATCCAGCAACTTTAGTAAACCCATCATTAAGATATTTATCGTAATGAGACTCAACTACCTCTTGTCCTATTCCCATAAAATCTAAATTACTTTTTACTGTGGTGGAGTACTCTAGGGGCAAAGCCATTTTAGATAGTTTAGTAAATAACTCTTGACTTTCATCTTGGCGTCCCACCCACCAAGCACATACAGCCTTTTCAAATGTTAAACAAAAATCTCCTGGGTAATCCACACCAACAGGAAGTGGTGCGTGATTGCCCGATAACTTATACAGGCCAGTCTCTGCATACGTATAAGCCTCTTGCCAATTCTTATTACGCTCACCATAGCGAGCAAGTAAGAACCAAGCCTCTGGTCGTCCTGGTTGATATGCCGCAGCCTTTAAGAATAAATTTTGCACCGTGGCTTGCCTGTTTTTTTGAATTTCAAAACAGTTTGCAGAGATTAATAACGAGGCATATACGTACTCAGGATGGGTGTAATAGCCATACTCTGCAGTTCTTAAGTAAAAAGATATAGCCGATGCAGTCTGCCCAATAGACTTGTATTCTGTAGCAATGTTAAAGCAGAGCACTGGATTAAAGGGGTCATTGCTTAACTCGGTAACTAACTCGTCTATGACTTTAAACATTAATCGCCTCTGCAATCATGCTATCTACTAGCGCTCCTGGAACCTGCAATACAAATGCAGCGTTATCAACGTAGCCAAAGGTTATCAGTAGGTCATCACCTAGTTGAGCAGCACCTGCGGCAAACTCTATCTGCCCATCTAAAAATGACCAGGATGATGGGGACATGCCTTCCAACACAAAAAATTCATTCCATACACACAGTCTGTGTCGGTAGGTGGCATTCTTCTGTTTCATGTAATTACTAAATAGAACTACCTCATGGGTGATAGCAATGTATTTATCGCCCCACTTAATAACTTGAGAACCACCACGTTGGTCAGAGTTAACAGTCTTACCTTCTTTATGGGAGACCTGCTCACAGGTAGGTTCTTTAGGATTAGCCTTAACCACCTCTGTTGGGGAGGTCCACTTAACGTACTGGAACTCTCTATCTAAAATTGGCATCCAGTTCTTTTCGCAATAAGAAGTCTCATCTATTGGGGCTGGAATTCTTACACGAGATACTTCTTTAGCAGTCCACTTCTTCTTATCAATCTTTAACTCTGATAGTTCCATACGACCTTGACCGTTAGTGGTGGTATCTCGCCTAACTCCTGTGGCGTAATACTTTCCGTCCCATTTAACAAGGCGTGCATCTTCTTCACCAACAAATGTCCAAATAGGTTTTACGTCTAATTTTGTTGTATCAATAAGTGTGTAGTTAATGATGTTTAAGTCTTTATCAAGGCGGCAAAAATAATTAGCAGTTACTAGCCTTTGGTCTTCTTCTGGATGTAGATATGCCAGTGGACCCCAGACGCTAGGAAAGCGTTGGTCATTTTCGGCGTGATATAGGGAGTAGTTAATGTGGCGCAAAATACAAAGAATATCGCCATCATCATCTATAAATACAGATGGGTTCATTAACCCAGTTCCACCAGTAACGGTTGCAGGGATAATGAGGGGCTTTAATTTTCCGCCTTGTTGTACCGATTGTTGTACCAGATTCATGGGGTGAGTCTAGCGGTAATTAAGCACCAATCAACATAAACTCAGAGAATGCTGCTCCAGCCGCAGGTGTAGACCATTGAACTCCTGAACCTGTAGATACAAGTACTTGACCGTTTGTTCCAACAGCAGCGCCTGCAGTTAGTGTTCCAGTAAGTGTAATGTTAGAAATTGTTGGGCCAGTACCAAATACAACTACACCAGTACCAGTCTCATCCGAGAGAGCAGCAGCCAGTGCCGCAGAGTTACCGTAAGAGCCAGTAGCACCCGTTGTGCCTTGCGTACCTGTTGTACCCTGAGTTCCAGTAGCGCCTTGGCTTCCAGTAGTTCCCTGTGCGCCTGTGGTGCCCTGTGCGCCCGTAGTTCCCTGAGAACCAGTAGTTCCCTGAGAACCAGTAGAACCAGTGGTTCCTTGAGTACCTTGAGCACCAGTGGTTCCCTGTGAACCTGTAGAGCCTGTAACACCTTGTGAACCTGTAGTTCCCTGAGTTCCAGTTGTACCTGTTGTGCCTTGAGAACCAGTGGTTCCCTGTGAGCCCGTAGAGCCCATATCACCAGTACGAGCAAAGGTGATAACGATGTCATCAGTATTAGCAAGAGTTCCATTACCAGAGACGTAAGCACAGTTAACAGTAAACCAACCAGTGTTATCGGTTAATGATGAGATTGTGTAAAGTTTAAACGTATTGTCATCGTACTTCTTAGATACACGGAAGTGACCCTTGATAGTTGATGTTGAATCATCAATGGTGTTTAAGAATGAAGATATATCTGTTGCGGCATCATTACTAGCATCAATGTACATAGCAGTAGCAGATGTTGGAGTTGCATTGTTAAAGCGCAAATTTCCAGTACCTGGGTCAGATGCAGTTGTGGTAGTGCTGAAGGTGTAATCAAACGTAGCACCACCAAAGTTACCGTTTTGTCCTGTAGTACCTTGAGTACCTGTGGTTCCCTGACTACCAGTTGTTCCCTGGCTACCTGTGGTTCCCTGACTACCAGTTGTTCCCTGGCTACCTGTGGTTCCTTGGCTACCAGTAGAGCCTGTAGTTCCTTGTGAACCAGTAGTACCCGTGGTTCCTTGTGCGCCAGTAGAGCCTGTAGTTCCCTGTGAGCCAGTAGTACCTTGAATTGTAGGTACAGATGTATCAATAGTATTTGCGCCAGAGTTGTAAGTAAATGAAATGTTGTTCTTTGAACCGCTGTTTAACGCAGTTGCAACACGTTGGTTTGTGAAGTACTTGTTAGTTACACCTTCTGAAAGGTCATCAGTTGTGTCTAAAGCAGCGCCAGAAATTAAGTCTTCAATAGCGGTTTGATTAATGTGGTAAGGAAGAGCAGACCATACGGCAGAGCCAGTACCAATTTTAAACTTACCAGTGTTGGTTTCAAAACCAATCTCACCAGCAGAGAGTGTTGGGTCTGCAGTGTTCCATTGGGTTGCAGTACCACGACGTACTTGAATCTTGACTGTCACTGGAATGTACCTCCATCATACGTATATTCAAAAGTGGTTAAAGTAGGTGTTCCACCATCTACGGCAGTCCCTGTATAGGTAGAAGAAGGACTTCCACCATTTTCAGAGGCTACAGTTGGTACAAACTCAATCCACGAACCACCATTGTAGACGAACAGGCTTTGTGTATTCTCATTGAAATACACATCGCCCTTGTATCGTCCTGTTGGCTCTGAAGGAGTTGCCAGTACATTGATAGGTACTAGTGCTTTTTTGCTCATGGTTTATGCGTGTACCACAACTCGGTATGTCTCTCCTAGAGCAGGAGCAACTGCGAATCCGATAGTTACTGTGTTAGTAGTAATGTACGTTACATCAGTAATAACTTCCATCGCGCTAGAAATCTCATAGACAGTCACTTGAATGTCTGTGGTTCCTAAGTTGTGGCTAAGAGTAAACTCTGTAGCAGAGTATGGAGATGCTGGTGTGATAGTAGTTGCATACTTGCGTACCACCACCGCTGTATCAATTGCTACATCATCAGCATTTACTGTGATACCAGTTCCAGCACCAACTGCAAATGTTGTTCCAGTTAGAGTAAGACCTGCGCCACCTGCATACGTTCCAGCCCCTGAGAACTGTGTGAACGTTAACGCTGTAGTGCCTAGTGTTATTGCATCATCTGTTGTAAGAACCCAACCAGTGTTTCCATTGGTTGTACCCTCTGATACGAAGGTAAACATTCCCGCTGTAACTTCTGCGCTTAGATTTGCATCTTCTGCACGAGCAGGTGCTCCAGAGGAAGCAACTACATAGATACCATTATCAGCACCAGTTGCCTGGTTCTTAACAAGAATTCTGTCTCCAGTAACAAGTGTTACTCCATCTACAACATCGCCGTTTTCAAACGATGATGCAAGAGTTCCAGCCACTGTAGTTGCTACACGAACTGATGCCTTAACATCTAGTCCGCTTGCAGTTGCATCAACATAAGCCTTAGTAGCAATTGTTGTGGTATCAACTGTTAATTCGCCACCACCTGAAAGTGATAGACCTGAACCAACGCTGAGGATTCCAGCGTTCTGTCCTTGGATACCTTGAACACCTTGGCTACCTGTAGTTCCTTGAGAACCAGTAGTTCCCTGAGAACCAGTGGTTCCAGTTGTGCCCTGAGTACCTGTAGTACCTTGTGAACCTGTGGTTCCTGTTGTTCCCTGGCTACCAGTTGTTCCAGTAGTTCCCTGGGAACCTGTTGTACCAGTGGTTCCTTGGGAACCAGTTGAACCAATTTCACCTTGGCTACCAGTTACACCTTGTGCTCCTGTAGAGCCTTGAGTACCTGTAGTTCCTTGGCTACCAGTAGTTCCTTGAGAACCAGTAGTTCCAGTTGTTCCTTGTGAACCAGTGGTTCCCTGGGTACCAGTGGTTCCTTGGCTACCAGTTGTACCTTGTACACCAGCAATACCTACAGCACCAGCAAGGTTTACTGTCCAAGCAGAGTATGTTCCAGAACCTAGTTTGCTTGTGGCGTCAAATGTAAGAACACCAGTTCCTGCTACATAACTAACTACACGACCATATTGAATATTTGCGCCATTGTAAGCAAGAATAATGTCTTGACCAGTTGTGTAATCAACAGCGGTGTCGGCAACAGTTACTGTTAAACCTGTAGCGTTATTAGAAAGTGTTAGTGAACCAGTTGCAGTTGTGGAGTACTTATCTCCAGCAAGACCGTCAGTTCCCTGGCTACCTGTGGTTCCTTGTGAACCTGTAGTACCTTGGCTACCTGTTGTTCCTGTAGTTCCTTGAGAACCAGTAGTTCCAGTTGTTCCTTGTGAACCAGTGGTTCCCTGGGTACCAGTGGTTCCAGTATTTCCTTGTGCACCCTGTGTACCAGTAGTACCTTGTGAACCTGTTGAGCCAATGGTTCCTTGTGAACCAACTGCACCTTGAGTACCAGTCGTGCCTTGTGAACCTGTAGTACCTTGGCTACCAGTGTCACCAGTAGTTCCTTGAGCACCTGTGGTTCCTTGGCTACCAGTTGTACCAGTTGTACCTTGGCTACCTGTAGAACCAGTTGTTCCTTGGCTACCAGTTGTACCTTGGCTACCTGTGGTTCCTTGACTTCCAGTAGTTCCCTGTGAACCAGTCGTACCTTGAGTACCTTGTGCTCCAGCAACACCGACTGCACCATCTAGGTTTACAGACCAGGCTGCGTATGTTCCAGAACCAATAAACTTAACTTTTTCAAAAACTAAAGTTCCAGCGTTGTATGAAGATACAATACCGTACTGAATATTTGATACGTCGTATGCAACAACGATATCTTGACCTACTGAATAATCTAAGACAGTTGAGGCGGTAGTAATTGTTTGGCTACCACTTGCGCCTAATGTAAATGATGTTGTGGATGTAGAAGAGTACGTATCTCCTTGTCCACCTTGCGCACCTGTTGTTCCTTGCGCTCCAGTAGTACCTGTGGTTCCTTGGCTACCTGTTGTACCTGTTGTACCCTGAGAACCAGTAGTACCTGTAGTTCCCTGGCTACCAGTAGAACCTATTGCTCCCTGTGTACCAGTAGTACCTTGGCTACCTGTTGTTCCTGTTGTACCTTGGGAACCAGTGTTACCTGTTGTACCTTGAGTACCTGTAGTTCCCTGAGTACCATCAGTACCTTGAGTTCCAGTAGTTCCTTGTGAACCAGTGGTTCCCTGAGAACCAGTTGTTCCTTGAGTTCCGTTAGTACCTTGGCTACCAACTGTACCTTGTGAACCAGTAGTGCCTTGAGAACCTGTGTTACCAGTATTTCCTTGAGTACCTGTTGTTCCCTGGCTACCAGTTGTTCCTGTAGTACCTTGAGAACCAGTCGTACCTGTTGTGCCCTGAGAGCCTGTTGTGCCTGTTGCACCTTGAGCACCTGTGCTTGTGTTAATCCAAGCAGTGCCATTCCATGAGCGAAGGTAACCAAGTGCTGTATCAAAATAGATTTGACCAACGACTGGTGACGCGGGTGCTGAGGCTAAGTTTTGAACTCTTGCGTTTTGGAGTTCTAATTTATTTAAATCAATTGGGGTTAAAAACTTACGTGCCATTTATTTTATCTCCTTTAAGATAAATATGCTTTCCCTGAGAAAGCGGATGAGAAAGTGACCGTAAGTGAGACCGTATTAGTGTATGAAATTTCGCCCTCGTAAATGGTACCACCCGAATCTTGGACTGTAAGGTTAGGGTAAAAATTTAAATTATGATTTATTGTCCAAGTATCACTTGCCACTCCCTGGGTGTGGATATAGGCAACTCTGCCTACCGTAAAGTATTTGTTGGTAACACCTTCTGGTAAATCATCTGTGGTATCTAAAGCGGCTCCAGCAATAAGGTTTTCTACAGTTTGAAGGCTTACTCCAGTACCTTGAGAGCCTGTAGTACCTTGAACACCCTGAACACCTTGTGCACCACGTGCTCCACCTTGTCCAGGGACAACAATAATTCCTGCTGCGCCACAACTACAGGTTCCTACGCATCCGCAGGCCATTGAGTAATTAGATATTCTTGCCATTAGTCAGTCACCTGTCTTGTGCAAAATACTGCACCCCTTAAGTATGTTTGTTGGTAAGTTGGGTCAGCATCAAGTGTTGCTTGAATATCCCAAAAAGAACGTTCTGGAAGTGAGTTAGTTTGAGTTGGTGTTAGGGTAAGTTTTACTTTGTCAGTACTAATTAATTCCGTAGTAAATGTAGCAAGCACTGTTGGTGCACCATAATTTAGACGAATTTCTGAAGCAAAAGTGTAGTCATTAACATCAAATGGGAAATCAAAAGTTACTTCAAAAGAATCGCCTTCGTACATAACTAAATCGTATGTAGGTACATCTGATGGGGAAATTCCACTTCCATAACTTGGTCTTGGTATAAGTGCACGTTGAGGCATAGAACGGTCGTCAACTTCTTGTGGAAGATAAACTGGTACATAACGATTAGTAGTTTTAGATGTACGGCGCAATGTAAATACATCAATCTTGTACATACCAATACCAAGCATTGAACAGAGTTCCTTGTATTGGGCTTTGCGTTCTTCAATCATCTGCATCAACTGACGATAACGTTCAGAACGAGGAATTTGAACCCCATCAGGAGCAGTAATATCAATATCAAAAGATGCATCTGTGGCTAGTGTGTAGAGAGCCAGGGTAGATGCGTAAACAACTACTGGGTATTCTTCAATGCCTGGAAGAGAAGAGTACGTATAACCACGACCGTAAGGGTCTGCATGGTTAGCGATGTGTTGTCCAAATGCTGTGTCTATAAACTGGCAAATTTCTGCATCAACAAAGTAACGAAAGTAAACTCCTGAAAACACCAGAACAGCGCCTGCTTGAGGGATATCGTCAAAAGTTACAAATCCTGTAAGTTCTTCAACAGTTGCATCAGCAGAAGTATCTACGTTATCTACATAGACCAAAAGAGCCTCTCCATCAATAGGAGAATATGGAATTAAGTAACGGTCAGTAACACCGTCTGCTATTACTTGGTAGACAAAAGATTTACCTGTGTCGCCAATTTCAAAGCGAAGACGGTCTCCAAGACTCGTAAGTGTTGCCACGTTACCTCCGTAAATTTCTCGCCATATCATCCCGCATTATTTCAAAATTAAAAGGTCCAACCCCCATCTGGGAGGAGGGCGGGAACCAGATGAGGGTCGGACTACTGTAGACGTGCTAACTTTTTAGTTAGGACGCCAAATGTATCCAAGTTGTTCTAGATATGCTGCAAGACCTGATGGAACACGGTACTTAACACCTGCTTTAAAAGTGTAAGAGTTTCCGACTCCATAAGTCATTTCTTCGATGTCTGTAATTGTGCGAATGACTACTGAGTCATTTGCAACTGTAACTCCGACATCTTCAATATCATCTAGTACAAGTGGAGTCTCTGGATTCTTCGGGTCGAAGATATCGTTCTCAAGACTCTCTGCCTCAATCTGCGCAGCAATAGAGATTTCATCTTTACGTTTGCGTAATTCTGCTTGATTTGCTTTTGCTGCTTTTTCTGCTGCTAGACCAGTTGCATCTAGCGGACTTGTTGGTTTATTTGCCACGGTGTATTTCTCCTAAAATAGTTTGTTTAATTGTGATGATTGGGGGCCCAGGAAGGGGTAGGGCCCCCAAACATCTGTGTCTTAGTTTGTGTAAACCTTGACGATAGCCTGGTCGGTGATAACACCGAGACCCCAGATTGCATACCATGCAAGAGCGTGCTCACGACCGAAGTCAAGAACGCCACCATCACGAAGTTCAACTGGGAGAGAGATTGCGTGACCAAATGCATTGTCACCAATCATGATTGATTCGTAAACTTCAGCAGCATTACCTGATGCTGATGTTAAGTAACCCTTTTCTGCAGTGAAATCTGCAGATTCTGGGTTTCCACCTGAACCTGGGGCTGTGTTAGCCTTAACAGGAACAACACCTTGGTCTGCTGGAACACCAACAGATGTTGAAGTTGTATATGCTGCTGAAGCAGCCAACTTCTTAACCTGTGTTGTTTCGATGAATACTACGTCGTATAGACGACCGATTTCACCGAGCATGAAGTTACCTGGAGCAGCGTACTTAGTTACTTCGATGAACTCTGGGTTCGAACGAAGGTCTCTTGATTGCTTTGGGTGTACAAACTGTACGTATGTCTCACCTAAGCGAGGAATGTTTTTACCAGCAAGGGTAAGAGCAGCATCCTTGATTGCACCTGTTGTTAACTTGTGGTTACCATCAAGTGAAGCGATTGAAGTTCCGACTGAACCTTCATCGTAGTTAGTAAATGCGCCACCTGTGATGCCTGTACGGTCGTAACCAAAGACAGCAGAAGTTGCAGCAGAAAGTGTGTTGCGTGCCTGTACGTCTAGGTACTGTGCCATGTGGCGACCAAGAAGACGTGAAGCAGATGCCATAACATCATCGAATGATGCGTTAAGGAGTAGTTCAGAAACTGCTACTGCGTAGCCGTGTTCTGCAACTGTAATAGCAATCTGCTCTGCAGTAAGAGCGTTCGTTGTCATACGAACACCTTCTGTTAGAGGAGATGGGTCTACAGCAAAGTTCTTGTAACGAAGAAAGTTCACACGAAGACCAGGTGCTACACCTAGTTCAGTCTTCTTAACTGCGAATTGTTCGAAACGAAGGATTGGCATTGCTTGGAACAAGATTTCCTTGCTCCAGATTGTTTGAATTGCTTGGTTCAAAGATGAGTTTGAACCTGAGTAAGCGGTAGGCGCTCCTGCGAGTTGCCCTGTACCTGTAATTGCACTTGCCATTGAGGTCAAGTCCTTTCATTAGTTGTTTGGGGGGGATTAACTAAACAGTCCCTGACCACGGTTGCTGGCTGCAGTGCCAAGTAATTTGGCTCTTTGTTTCGAGTATTCTGCCAATGACATATCCCTGATTGACTCAGGTGAGTACGATTGTTGTTCCGAATTGTTATCGAGGGGTCCTGATGCTGGAGCCGTTACACGTGCTCCAACCATTGATTGCTTTGCATTAGCAGTTGCCTGCTGGACATCTTGCATAATTCCTGCAGACTTGTCCTTGAGCGTTGCAATGCTTTGCTCAATTTCTTCTTGCGTATTACCATTAACAAGGTCAATGAGTTGAGGGACGATAGTGTCACGCTCTTGCTCAATACGTTGTGAACGGTAAGACATCAAATCTTGGAACTGACGTTCTCTGTCAAGGAGGGCAAAAGCCTTTTCTCTCTCAAGACGTTCAGCATCTAATTGAGACTGAAATTCTTGCTCCTTCTTAGAAAGGAGTTCCTTGAAAGTTAGTTCTTGTTCTTCTTCTTGTTTCTTTTTTGCAGCACGTTCAGCATTTTTAGCATTACGCTCTGCTTCACGTTGCTCTTCTTTAGAAGCAAGGTCTTCTGCAAGTGCTTTAGCCTTCGCTAGTTCTTCTTGCATTTTTTCCATTTGAGGATACAACTTCTGCTTCTCCTGTGCACGAGCCTTTGCTAGGTCATCGGCAGTAAAAGACTGCATGGTTGGTTCACTCGCTTCTGAAACCTCAGCAACTGCTGGAGTCTCTATTACTTGATTTTCATCCATTATGTTCACTTATCTTTCTTATGTCGTTGTCCGAATGCCTTACGGCGTGCCACTTGGTTTTAATGAGATAATTGCATTACATTTTAACGCATTTGTCTCATTATATTCTGATAATTATCAGAAATCTTTATTCTTTGTCTACTGCTCTCCTTTGTGGAATTTTAGTTCCATAAGCATCAGTGACAAGTTTGTTTCGTATCTCTGCTTCAGCCATCTTTTCCATGCCTGCCATTTCTTGATTTGCAGGGTTTTCCATGTTGTCTTTAGTTTCTGGACCAGACATGCCATCTCCTAGAACATCGCCGTCACCCATAGGTGTTGGTTCCATTGGCATTGCAGAGTTTCCATCAGGTCCTGGCATCATGCCAGTCATATCCATAATGGCCTTTTGAATTTGAATCTTTACAAGTTGAAGAGCACCGTCTGCTTGTGCATCAGACATAAGTTCATCACGAATCTCGTTTAACTTCTCTTCTGGGAATTCTTCGCCAAGTTGACGCAATGCGCCTTCTTTAGACTCAAGACCCATACCTAATTTAGTTTGGATTTCGTTGAGAACAATTAACTTGTCTAGAGGAAGTGGTTGAGGGAACTGTGCATAGTTTTGGTATGAAATAGGGTCATTAGGGTCAAGTTGTGGATACTGACCTTCTTTAATAGGACCATCTACTTCTGGGTTGTAAAGCATTGTTTCTGGTTCTTTAAAGAACAGTGTACGAAGAGCAAGTTCGTTAATTTTTTCTAAGCCCTTGCCGTACTGCGAAGTTTTTTGTGCCCAACGGTTCATCAATGGCTGGTACTGAATAGAAAGTGCAACGCCAGATGTATTGGAGATAGGTTGAACTTGACCCAGTGCGGTTTCTGGGATGTTCATAATTTCGTGCATAGAACGCTTCAAGAGTTCAAGGTATGAAAGCGCACCTTGAATTCCTGCAGCACCTCCCTCAAGGTTGAAGACTTGAGCATCTTTTGGAAGACCGCCCCAAACCTTCTTAGCACCTTTTTCAAGATTAGAGGCTTTTGCACCAACAATAACTGTCACAGGGGAAGCGTGATAGTTAATGATGTCTGCAATGTCAGTTGATATTTCATTGTAGGAGCGGTTTAGTGTGATGATGTCGTGTGCGTCTGCGAGACCCCACGGTGAACCTGAAACAGGAACATTAGGTATGTGCACCACTGGAATAAGTCCTAGTGGATTTGGACGAGAGTCAATCAATTCATCATTGATGTACTCTTCAATTGTGTCGTCCGTAAGAATTTCAGTGTAAGTAAATACTTGGCGTGTACCTTCTAGGGATGTACCCCAGAAACGATACTTCTGCTTAAAACGAAGAAGGCGTGTTCTATCGTGTGGGTGGAATTCAGGAAAACAGAATGAAGAGTTCATTGGAAGAAGACGAACACGACCTGGATGATTTGCTCCTGATGAATCTTTCCATGCTTCTTCGTATGCAATCTTTACAAATACGTCTCCAGTAATTCCACCTTGTTGTGCCATTTCAAGAAGTACACGCATTTTGTCGTTGTCTACTTCCCAAATACGCTCTAAGCGGTCTGGAACAATTGCTTCTGTTGCTTTAGGGGAACGATAATGAATACCCTTACCAAATACAAAGCGTGCTAAAAAGTCATTAAATGCACGGTAGTAGTTAACTGTAAGTTGCATTTCGCCAGACTCACGGCGATAACCCCAGTGGTGACCAAGATACATTGCCCAGTTAAGTGAGTAGCGATTAAGGCGTGGACCATGTACTTCAAATTCTTCGTCAGCAAGTTCAACTAAACCAAGTGGTGAAACCGAAATGGTTAAGTCTGATGATGCAGCCCTGTATGACGGAGGACTAAAGTCCATAAATGACATTACTTCTTGCCTTTATCCTTCTTTGAAGACTTCTTTTCTGTCTTATCTTTATTAATCTTACTTCTTTTTTCTAATTTTTCTCTTTCGTGTTTCTTTTTTGCAATACCCATTTTGCGGTCTGCTTCTGTGGTTTCGATAAAACGACCACCATGTTCTACATAAGTCTTATGAACCCAGTGCGATGCACCTGGGTTTGGATAGTTAGAGTACTTTGCCTTTGCTTGCGCAACAATCATTGCCCACATCTTAGGGTTGGCAGGTTTACTCGCCATACTATCTCCTCTCTATAACCCGATAAACCCCCACACTAATGTGGGGGCTATCAGATGTCTGCTTGAACTTAGTCGTTTACGACTGTTGCGGAAGTACGCTGAGTGCGTCCGCCTGAACGAGCAACTGTCTCAATTGTCTGAGCAGCGTAATCGTTGTGAGTTCCGTGTGCGAACTCGCCCAAGAATGTTGGTGCTTCTACCCATGCAGCAGAACCCACGTGGGCACGCTCTGCAAGTGTTTCAGCAGCAGGCTTCTCGAATACGTTTGCATTACGGTTAGGGCGTCCTGCTGCAGGAATGTAACCCTGCATCATGCCCTTCTGGAATTCGGTTGGGACATCTGTGTCTGTTGCGATTCCTTCTTCAAAACGAAGTGGACCGCGACGTGTTGCATTGTCAGCGCCCTTTAGTTCGTAGTTCTGGGGTGCACGCTCTGGAAATTGAGGTGCTGGTGAGATACTCATGTTTACTCCTTAAGGATAAATAGGAAGGCCATTCCAGGTAAAAGTTTCCTACCTTTTGACCTGATTATGTTGCTGAACTAGAAAAAAGGATTAGAAGAGGCCACTACTTCAGGCATAACTAAAGACTCTGTTAAACAACAGGCTATTGATAAAGAGTCTACAAAGTCATCGTGGGCATAGGCTTCATCAGGTGCGGCTACAAGAAAGTTAGGTCCTTTGTACTGTACTTCTGCATCCGTCATTTGTTGTACAAATCGCTTCCAGGTACGCAATCTGCGTGTTTTTGCATGGGCGGGCCAAGAAATCATTTCTCTTTGAATTAGAGCCTGTAAGTGTTTCCAACGCTTTGATTGTTCAGAAGAAGAAGATGTAAGGGCTGTTACTTCTGCTCTAGGAATAAGAAGTTTTAAACGTTGGGCAACTGCATCACCTACACCGTTAGCATCTACCCCAATTGCAAGAACATCGTAGTTTTCTAAAAAGTTTACGATTTGGAAGTATTGTTCTTCCCAATCATCTCCTTGAATTTCAAGCCAATTAAGTACTCGGTGTTCAAAGTAACCAAACTCATCAGGACGGTCCCAGTCAACCCACACTACAGTTACAACTGTACTGTCAGTCTTACGGGCAGGGTCAATACCAACAACTACTGGTGTCTTATGCCAAGACTTTACTAACTCAGAAGATGTGTCACCTAATTTATCCATAACATTGGATGTAACAAACATTCCTCGTTCAAGAAGCCATTTACAACAATAAGACATTTGAAACTCATCTGAGTCTTCACCAATACGAAGCATTTCTTTTCTAATGAACTTTTCGTAGTTGGCGTTAAACTTTGAAACTTCTTTCCAGTCCCATTGAAAATGATTCTGACGTGAACCACGACCTGTTTGACGTCGCTTGTTTAGTTGAATAGCACGATAGAAGTTGTTCTTACTTGTTGTAGGAGTTCCTGTCTTAACCATTGTTCCTGCGTAGTATGCAAGCATTGGAGAAATTGATTTAGATACTACAAAGTCATCTGCTTCTTGACACTCATCAATAACAATCAAATGGAAAGACTTAGATTCAATCTTTGCGCGAGGGTTTGCAGTCATCATCGTAATCGTAGAACCAGAATTCTTTAGTTTAATTTGACGAGTTACTCCACCAACACGTGCTGCAGAGTCATCAATTTCAGGGTCACCAAGAATTTCAACTGCACGCTCAGAGGTAAGTCGTGTAACAGCACGGCTAAACAAGGTTTCTACCTGTGACTCAGTGGGTGCAAATAACCCTACCCACAGACCATCTTTAAACTTTCCAAGCAAATCTGGATATAATTTTGCAAGACGTGGAAGTAGAACCATCAATGTGGCTACTGTATCCGCAACCGTTTCTGACTTACCTGACTGACGTGAAGCAAGTGCGGTTATTTCTTCACCATCATTAATAATTACTGATTCAATAATTCTGCGTGCTAAAGGTTTTTGATATGCGTGAAGGTCATGTCCTACAAGTACTTTAAGGAAGTCTAAAATTTTATCAATTAATTTTTCAACAAACTGTTGTGACAGTTCATCTAATTCTTCAATGATTTCTTCGGGGGCTAAGTTCTCTTCGTTTAGATAGAACTCAGGATTAATTTCCTCAAACTTATCGTCATCATAGGTATTCATTTGACTCCGTAAATAGCGAGACCCACTTGCGTGGGCCATCGCCTGACCAAGAGAGAGGTAAAGCAAGCAAAGCGTAACACATTAAGCACGACGTCTCAACTCTTTAGCGATTTCGTAAAAGGCTTCTGCACCCATTACTACCTCATCTAACATTTCTTCAGTCGGACTCTTTTGCCAAGCGGTAATACATTTGCCAATCGTGAACATTGAATGTTCCATCCACTGAATCAAGTCGGGCGTAGATATCTTCGACACTCTCTTCTGAATCCGTGTCTGGGGCTGGTGTCCATCCTGCTTCTTCCGTAAAATCCTCATACGTCACTTCCCGTGTTTCTAGTGCTACAGATAATGCTTCTTCTTCGGTTTTTAGGCCAGTCCAACGACCACACACTAGTGCTTTGAACTTAGGTAATCTTAGTATAAAAGGTTTAGAAGTTCTAAATGGTTCTTCAATCTCTTGAGTCCAACCACGAACAACTACTTTGCTGCCCCACTCATAGGGAAATTTAGTTACTTGAACGAATATTGGACCGATGTTATGCACCTTTGGCATTTGTTACCTTTTCTTAGACGCCGCCTTTTGAGCCGCAGTTTTGTACGTTGTTTTACTTTGCCCTTTGCCTTTACCCTTTAAGTGTATCTGAGAACCACGTGCAAAACGATAATATGCTTCTCTAGCAGACTGGGAGATATTAGAGTCATCTGCTGGACCACGTGGTTTAAAGTCAAGCATACGGTAAATAACTGCACCCTTAGAACGGTTAGCCTTAAATGCTGCCCACTCGTTTTCGTCTACTTCATAGTAATTGTAAAACGTTCCATCACGAAAAACTACAGTTAACTTCTCTTCATCTGCGTCATAACCAGCGGCTACTGTACGTGGGCGTTCTGGGTTTGTTGTAGATGTTGGAACTAAAGTCAAAGGTGCTGGAGAATCGTCTTCTTCATTCTGAGGTCCAAAATAACCTGGAACGCTTTCGTCTCCTGTAAGAGGGTTGTACTCAACAAACTGACGACCATAAGAAGTATCCATAGAACTGGGCAACCCAGCCAAGTTATTATAATCAGTTCTTTCATTGTCGAACAAAAAGAAGTCTAAACCTTGCGAATCATCTTCCATGCGGTTACGCATGTTTCTGAACTCTGCTGTAGACGCTGTTGTTGGAGCACCCGTAAATTCTTGCCCAAATACTTGGCGACTTAAATCACCCATTAACTCTTGAGCAGACGGCATAGAGCGTCGTTTACCACGACTACTCCTGCCGCCTGCTACACGAGCCATATTAATTGCCTAACTAATTAAGATGCTGCTGCAAATGGTGTAATTGTTACTGCTGCACCTGCTGAGATAGTGTTTGCACCTGCTGCAAGTGACTGAGTCTTGATAGTTCCAGCAACACCAGAAACAACGCCAGCAAGACCTGTTAGAGCCTGTACTGTTGTGGCTGTTCCAGTTACAGTGAACACGTTTGCGTTTGTAACAGCAAGAACTGTCCAAACTCCGTTTACGCCATCTCCACCAGAAACATCAGAAACTGTTACCTTGTTACCGACAGCAAAGCCGTGGCTTGCTGCTGTAATTGAGATAACTGCTGAACCTGCTGTACGGGCTGCTGCTGTTATAGTTTTACCGACGTTAGATGCTCCTGCTGCAGTTGTAGGAACAAGTGTTGCGTCCTTCATTGCATCAGTTGCAAGTGCTGTTGTAAGACCAATTACTGAAGGTACAAGAATGTAGTCAACTGAACCTGCTACATCTTCGCCTGCTGTATTTGGTGTATATTGTGGATAACCATTCCAACCTGAAAGAGCGTTGATGTGGTCATTTAATGTTGGGGCTAGACGACCCGCTACTCTTGTGGTGACTGATTCTGAAAGAGTTGCACTTGCTGCATCTGGACGTGCATCGTTTGGTTGAATAGGGAAGTTTCCCCATACGAAGTCAATAGCGACCTCGCCTGCGGTATCTAAAAGATTACCGTTGTTATTTACTGCCATGTTTTTTCCGCTTTCTCTAGAGAGGTGTTAATTTCCCCATGCGCTTAGGGGAACCTTACGAGTAAGTATCCAAGAATTATTGCTTAATGTCTGCGTTTATTCGTCACACTCGTGGTTGTCTAATTCATCTTGTAAAAGAACTTCTTCGCATTCTTTGCACTTAAAGAACCGAACATCATCTAACCCAGCATGTAAAGAATCTGAATGATGTTCTTCTACAGCCATTTCTGGCTTGGCTAAAACTTCGGGGGGAAAAGGACCTCTAGGGGTATGTGCAGAACTTGGGACTGAATGACCTTGGATAGCAAACTTACGAATCAGAGTCATTTTTTGTTGCGGGTTTCTTAGTCGAGTTTTTTGACGGTGTTGTAGTCGGTGTTGGTTCTGCCTCAAGCACGGGTTCATCAGGTGTACTTAAAATATTTTTAAAACCTTCTTCAATTGCAGACTTTAAGGCTTCAGTTGTTTTTAGTAATCCAGCCTTTTTTGCTTGCTCTAAAAACTTTGGCAAGTGGTTGTTGCAGTACAAAATTTGTGCACCTTCAGTAATTTGATAGATATAAAAAGCATCTTTTGTACAGTTAGCGCATTTCATTAACAGTCCCACTTCCTTAGTGCCAGTGCTTTTCTAGTTGGTTTACCGTTGCGTTCCATTGGTCCTTCCATTCCGCCCATACGTGCGCAGAATGACTTACGACGTGATGCGTCTTTTGGAGAACGTGCCGCTCTTTCTCTGGAGACAGGTGCTTTTAAATTAGAACCAGGGTGTTCTCTCTCGTAAGATTTACGACCTGTTTCATTAAGGCCGCCTTTTTTGTTTTTACCTTCTTTACGTTGCCATGCTGCACTTGCCATTACCACATCACCCCATGACTAAATTGAGTTGGACTAAGGATTGGTGCTCCACCAGTCATTGGACCAGGAGTGCTCATACGTGATTCTAACCAATATCCTGGTGGTTGCATCCCAAAGTTACGAACAATTTGTCCGTGAGTAACAGCAGAAGGTGGAATTGTTTCAAAAGAAACACCTTTAGTAAATTCCTGATGTGAAACAGTGTCTTCGTTAAGCGCCGCAGACATCGTTTATTTCTTTTTCTTTGGAGCAGCCTTTTTTGCTGTTGTTTTCTTCGTAGCAATAGGCTCTTGTGGATAATCTTTGTATCCTGAAATTTTCTTTGTTACAGGGTCACGGTGTGCGTACTTCTGTGTTTTTGCAGCAGGAGCAGCAGGCGCAGCAGGTTTACCAGCAGTTGCAATGTTAATTGGCATACCAACTAGTTGTGGACCTTGTGGCTTTGCAGGAGATGCTTTTGGTGCACGAGGCTTACTTGATTTACGTGTGTACTCAAGATTTGTATCGCCAAATCCAAGTTTGACACCAGTTCCGCCTTCTGCATGTTTATTTACTGCTTCAAAAAAATGAGTGTTACGTCCGTGTGCACGTTCTGCAGCATCTTGTCCAAGTACGTGTCCAACAACTGCCATGTTAACTTCGTGCCCGTGGGAAATAGTTTGCATTTCTTTTTCGTGAGCATGTTGTGCGCCTTGCATACCTGACTGCAAAATTGCATGTTGCATATTGTTGGAACGTCCAGCAATTGCTTTACCGAGTGAATCAAAAGGATTCTCGGTACTGTTGCCGTGACCAGCACGTGCCATGTTCATTTGTCCCATAGTCCTATGGTCCCTTACTTCTAGTCTTGAGTCTTAGTATTCGTTAAGCAATTTTCAATTGAAATAAGACGTTCGCCCATTTCTACAAATGCTTCCATAAGTATTGCTTGGTTTTCGTAAAGACGGTCTACACGGTCTTTGACTGTTGTAACCCCACCGTTTTGGCTTAATTCACCATCCATGTTGTTTAAACGTTGCATTACTCCAGCAACGGCATCACGCCCTGGTGAAGCCTCTTCGCCTTCCCAGTCCCGCATAAAACGTTCCATCCATGAGCCCCAACGTTTTAACTTTTTATAGAACGGGCTCAAGAGCACTCCTAGGCTAATGAGAGCACCAGCGACAATCCCGATAGTTGCAAAGGTGTTTGTCACTGGTGCATCTCCTCTAAATTACTTCTTGCCGAAACCGTATGATGGGTCTTTTGGATTTACAAACTTTGCTGCTGGACCAAGAAGTCCTGCTGCAAAAGCGCTTGCCAAAGTTTTTGGGTCAGTAATGCCAGCCATGTAAAGAGCAGCAACTGCTGCAATTGACGCACGAAGCCAAGATGCTCCTGCTGACTTGAGTGTATTGATATCCATGATTCTCCTAACTATGCCCTACTCAGACCAATGGTCTCTTATTCGTCTCGATTACGCAGTGGATACGTAATTGCCCATGCAACGAGTGTTGCAATAATTGCATAACCAACAATGGTTTTTGCACTTCCGTCTAGAACTACCCAAGCAATAAACATGCCAAGTAGAGTCCAGAGTTGGTCAACCATATCTTTTAGAATTTTCACGGCTCTCGTCTCCTTGTGCCTTTAGTGTCATTTGATGGACTTCCACCACCTGATGGGCCTCCACCACCTGTACTGCCTCCAGTTCTTGTTGTCGCTACTGCGGCAGATGCTGCCGCAGTAGTTGCTGCATTCATTGCAGCACCAGCAGCGACCACTGTTGCTACAACCATCTTTGTTGCTTCTTCTCGTTCTTGCGGGGACATATCAGCACCAATAGAACCAAGCGCTGCTAGTGCAGCACCTGGGTCTGTAAATGCTGTTGCAAGAAATGCTGCAGGGTCTTGCACAAGTTCTACTTGCGCTGCAACCTCTGCTGTAATGACAACTGCATTACCCTGCTCATCTGTACGAACATCAATAGGTGTTTCTGGTGGTAAATCTTTATAGTCCAAACCTGCATCTTGCATGTCTTGTGCAGACACGGCTTCACCAGGTGCAAGGGCTGCGATTAATGCTTCTGCAACAATTGTTTTTTCTTCTTCACTAAGTTTACCGTCAGCCATCGCATCTTTCACTGCTTCTTCAACAGTAGGTGGTTCAACTACAGCAGGTGGTTCAGGTGCAGGTTCAGGAATTACTTCTGGTTCAGGTGCGGGTTCTGGAGCAGGCTCAGGAACAACTTCTGGTTCTGGAGTTGGTTCTGGCGCAGGTTCAGGAACAACTTCTGGTTCTGGAGTTGGTTCTGGCGCAGGTTCAGGAACAACTTCTGGCTCAGGTGCAGGTTCAACTACAGGGTCTGGTTCAGGTAATGGAACAGGTTCAGGCTCAATTGCAGGAGGTTCAGGAAGAGGAACAGGGTCAGGAATCGCAACAGGGTCGGGAATTACAACTGGGTCAGGAATCACAACAGGCGTTGGTTGAGGAGCGGGTGCGGGTGGTTCTGGTTGAGGCTGAGGCGCTGGTTGAGGTTCTGGAGCAGGTGTAGGTGATGGTTCTACAGGTGTGGGTGTGGGTGTTGGTGCTACCGTTGGTTCAGGAGTAGGAGTAGAAGATGGTGATGGACTTGGTTGCGGTGTTGTTTCTGGGGTTGGTGTTGGGCTTGGTGTTGGGGTACTTGTCGGCTCTACCGAGGGTGAAACGGTTGGAGAAGGAGTCGGTGAAGGTGTCGGAGTGGCAGTTGGAGTCTCGGTTGGCCCAGGAGTTATCACTTCAGCGGTTACAACGGGAGCAACGTAAACACGAGTTAGACCAGCCTGTTCAAGAGTAACAACTTGACCGTTAGGTAAACGCACACCTGTGCGGGTATTAATATTTGATTGAATATCTGACAAATAAGTAATAGTTAAAGTGTTATCTGCGTTAATAGCGGCTGTAACAACAATTGTAGATAAAGGTGTGTTTGTTACGTTAGAGCCGTAAGGACGAACAGCAAGGTCTACTTGAAATCCAGCCTGACTTGAAGAAATGATTAGGTGTTCATCTGTAGATTGCCAACCTGCTGGGTATCCAGGAGTATTAGCAGTGCTAAGAACTACCCAGTCATAAGCATTTACTGATATAGAAGTTGTACTTGGAAATGTGCTGTAGTTGTTGTCTTGGCGCCCAAAAACAATAGTTGAGTTAGTGGTAGCGTAGACAGCGTTGTACTCAGTTCCTGCAAAAGTAATTGTTGTAGGAAGTGCTACTTGGTATGAAACGTCATCTCCACCACAAGTGTCTTGAACAACCACAGGTGTGGAAGAGGTAGTTGTACCATCAGTCCCAACTGTTGTGGTTTCAGTATTTAAAACGGTAGGAGCAGTTGCCGCAGTCGCTATAGATTGTGCGGTCGTTACACAAGATGCTTGTGCTGAGTCAACAATTAATGCGGGAAAAAAAGCGGCAAATATTAGAACAGATAATGCTGCGAATGTACGCAGAAGTTTCAAGTATTCCCCTCGGAATGTTGATGTGCCCTACAGTTTCTTATTAAACCAGATTTACGTTGGTTTGCGGTTCTTAATTAGTTGTGTTTTTCCTGAACCAGTTCCAGAGTTAACAGACTCACCTTGTACACCTCTACCAGAACCATTCCAAGAAACAATGCTTGGTTCTGCTACAGATTTGTAACCTCTATCTGGTGTGTACACAAATCCTGTTGTAACTTCAGTGCGGTTATTAATTTTAAGAACTTTGCGGTTAAGTTGTTGACTCATCCTTCTGTACCTGATGCGCCACTTAATGTGCCACCAATACCGCCACCATCAGAAGTTGCTGCTGGCATTGCAGTATCTACAACTCCGTTAGTTGCAGCACCCATTGCTTGGTCAACGTGTTCTCCTGCAGTTTCTCTATCTGGTTTTTCACCATGTTCATAAGCGGTTGTAAGAGAACCACCAGTTCCCATAGTTCCGTACATCCAAGGATAGTTATACCAATAGTTGCCAAGACCTACATAGGCTCCTGCAAGACCACGACGGTTTTTCTTTCGTTGCTGTTGTTCTGCAATATTAACGGCTTCGTTAAATTGTGCTGAGTTTAAATTACGCACCTGTTTGCCTCTGTCTCGGTCTGTTAAGTTCCATCTGTGTCATATTGCCAATGTTGTAATTTCCAAAATCACCTTTAGGGCCACCGTAGATTCCATCTGCAACTTTTTCATTACCAGGACGTTGCTGATAGTAATACGCAGTTGTTGTAAGAGGAACGCTTGTTAGTGCTTTATTGTTGTCCATAGTTAAACACACCTTCTGGGTCATACACATCTATTGAGGCTAAAACAAGTGGTGTTGCTATCTCACGACCATGATGTCCGCAAAACAAAAGTTCTCCAGCAGCAAGTGTTGCTCGAACCATTGCTGGTGCACCACATTTATCGCAACGGTCAAGAGCAGTTAGTGGTGGACGAGTCTCTACAAAAGTTGTCATTAGGAGTTAAACCCTGGCTTAGGCAAAGGCTTACTTGAGTTTGCTGCAAACTTATTTTGCATTCCAGAAGTCTCTAACTCACCTGGTCCATCGTACTTTACAGTCTCAGGCATGGCCTGCTTGCTGACCGTTATAGCCTGGCTTCCAAACTGTGTTTGAGAAATCATGAGTTTATTTTACCCCCTATAGCGATGGTGTATGCTCCAACTATGGTTACCGTTCAACTTACAGAAGAAGAAATGATTCTTGCGTACACTACAGGAATTAAACGACAATTTGCTCATCGTGACCCAATTACGGGTAAAAGATTTTCTACACACAGGTTTACTGCGTACGACTCAGATTTTAACGGAGATATAAAAGGTTGTTTAGTTGAGTGTGCGGTAGCAAAGTATTACGGCACTAAATGGAATAATGATACGTGGAACCTTAAAAATCACCTTGACAATAAAGACTATCCAGATGTAGAACCTCACTTTGAGGTAAGGCGTGCACGCTCATTAAAAGGTGAATTAACAATTCGCAGTACAGACGCTGAGCACAAGGTGGCAGTGCTTGGCTGCGTAGATGAGCAGAGTGAGAACTTTGTGTATCTTTTAGGCGCTATACCTGTTAAAGAAGTCTTAAACGTCTTTAAGCCTGATGCTCGTGGCAACTTGTATGTTCAGCAAGAATCCCTGTATTATCCAGATAAGTTTATGCTTACAAAAGCGTAATAAATGAAAGAGGGCAAAATGAAAAAGTTATTTTATGTTTTAGCAACAGCAGTGTTTATTGGTACAACAGTAGTACCAACACATGCAGAGGTAGCACCATCAATTGCGGTTATTGATACAGGAACAACACCATCGTTATTTGGCGACAAGATTGTTGCTGAGTATTGCGTAGTTGAATCGTATACATGTGCAAATGGAAAGACTTCAATGGAAGGTGCAGGCGCATCAGCACTTCCTGCATTTAAAGATAAGGCTCTTGACCACGGCACACAGATGCTTTCTGTTATTGCCAAGGTAAATCCTTCAGCCAAGTTATTGCCAATTCGTATCGTTGGAGTAAATCCAAACGGTAACGCTGGTCTCTACACTTTGGATTCAGTAAAATTGGCTCTTGATTGGGTTATTGCTAATCAAGCCAAATACAACATTGCAGTCGTAAATATCTCACAGGGTAGAGTGTTTGCTGACTGCAGAGTACCTGCAGGCATGGTTGAGCAGATTGCAACACTCAAAGCACGCAATGTCGCTGTAGTTTCAGCAACAGGAAACGATAAGAACAAAACAGCAATCAACTCACCTGCCTGCATTGGGGATGTAGTAGCGGTAGGAGCAACTGACAACCCATGGGCTGGTTCAGAGCCATACGCTTGGGATAGCAAAGCAACTCCAGTTATCGCTCGTTACACCAATGTTTCTGCAGCACTTGATTTCTATGCTAACGGTCGTTGGTTTGTAACTAATGCTAATGGAACAACTAAGTTCACAGCAGGCACATCTAACGCAACGGCTTCTATTTCAGCGCTGTGGCTTCTTAGCCGACAAGCGTCTGTTGATGCTACCTATGCAGTTATTGCTGCAAGTTCAACGGTTGTGTCTACTGAGTCAGTGACTGGGAAGTATGTTTTAATACCTTAATGCCCAAGTACGAATACGCATGTATACAGTGCGACTTAGATTACGAGAAAGAGCGTAGCATTCATGATGCCGCACCTAATTACGTGTGCGATTCATGTGGCTACGCTCTTCAACGTGTCTTTAATTCTTTTGGCCTTCAATTCAAAGGCTCAGGGTTTTACAAGACTAGTAACTAGTTGTAGTTAGGGTCGTCTTTTTTATCTGTCGGTGCAATTGTAATTGCTGTACCTGATTGATTTGCTTCAACCTGTAGGTCAGCCGCTGTCTTAGAGTTAACATCAACTGCTGCAAATGCAGAATTAATCTCATCCAATGAAAGTTTGCCATCGTTCATAAACCCACGAGCCAACTTCTCAACTACTGCTGCTACTGCTGTAAGACCAGCAACCGTTACTGCCTTTAGTACTGAGATTCCTGCGATAGAACCAGCACCAATAACTCCAAGACCGCTGGCAGCAAACACTGCAACGATGCGAAGGATGATATTTCCAAACATCTTAAATCCGTTTTTCACTCTTCTTTACTCCGTTCAATAGAATTCCGAAGTTGTGTCGAACGGTCTCTGTTACGTTTTGTGCGCCTGTCATTAAATATTGGTGCCGTTTGATTTAATTTAAACGGACCTTTGCCACCCTTGACCAATTCTGGTTCTTTTTTCCCTCTAGGCATACTGCTTATTATCAGTCTTCTTGTATTCCAATACTCTCTAAATAAAGTTCTTTTTCGCTCATTATGAACTCTTTAATCTGTTCTTGACGTTCTTTAATCTGTTCTTCTGTCTTTGTAATCATTTCTTTTTCTAAGTCATCTCTGTGCTCGGTGAACTGCTCTACGGCATAGTCCAGTACAGACTGCATTGTTGCAGCCTTAATTTGTGATTCTTGCCATCTGTCCTCAAATGGCTTAAGTTTTTTCTTTTCTAGAAACTCTTGTTGACTTTCTATGTTTGCAATAATTTTGTCTTGTCGTTTGCTCATGTGCCCACTCTATCAGGTTACTTATACTGCTCCACTATTTGAATTGGCCCTGAAGTATTGACATCTAACTTGGCAGAAATCTCAATAGCCTTCTCTGGCTTTGCTCCAGCATGGATAGCACCTACTGCATAAGGAGAACCAGAACCTATTCCGTAGATTCCATCTCCAGAACGACACACCGATAAGTCATCGGCTATATCAAAAAGTTCGCCCCCCACAGCGATGAGAAAGTTAAATCTACTCTCATCTGCTTTCCCTTCCCCCTTTCCTTCATTAAAGTCATAACCATTATCAGTCAAAAACTTTCGGAGGGAAGGCATTACTTTGGAAATCATAAAGTGATAAATGTCTTCAGAATCTTTCATTGTAAGTTTTGGTGGGTTCCACATGTGTTGCACAACATCGCAGGGTTGAACTTCTCCACTACCTGCGATAAGGAATGCCCCACGTTGTGCAATCTTCTTCATGTCAGGATGGTTGTAACGACGTCCACCGTCACCAGTTACCTGATTATCGGCAGCAAGAACGCATTTGTCTTTGTATTGAACGCCTACGATTGTTGTCATGTCCACCCCTTCTAAGAAAGAACCCCCCAAGAATACCATTAGGTATCCCTGGAGGGTTGTAGGTCAAGATGTCCTTTTAGTCTTTATCTGCCCATTTCATGCCAAAATAGGTTATTAATACCAAACTGACAAGAAACGTTCCTTGGAAGGTGATATGGGTCAAATAGTACATTAGAGGAACTTAACCAGTTCCGCCCAAGTCTTAGGGCCAATGATGCCGTTTGAGTCAACTACGTCATGATTGTCTTGAAAAGCAACTACAGCCTTTTTTGTGGCGGGACCGTAATCACCGTCTGCAAGAAGCCCTAGGGCCTTCTGTACGACCTTGACGCCTTCACCCTTATCTCCTGGGCTAATGCGCCCAGGGAAGGCTGGAGCCTCTGTGACGGGCACCTTAGCGGTGACCTCGTTGCCCTTATAGTTAGGACGACCCCAACCAACGATTGAGACCATAACCTTGTCTTTGTTGGTCTTGTAGGCACGAGTTTGTTCGCAAACTTCTCCGCCATTTCTTTGGCTTCCAGTCTTCTTTCCAGAAGTGTTGCCTTCGTAAGCGTAAATAACGCCATCGGATTTGATTGACTTACATATACCTACATGAGAAATTCTGTCAACGCCATCTCCTGGGAAATCAAAATACAGGATATCGCCAGGTTGTGGTGATTGTCCACAGTCTGCTTCAAACCAAGTACCCATCTTCTTAAATGCTGCGGCCCCTGCAACTGTAGAAACAGTATTAGGAACCTTTACGCCAGCCTGCGCTGCACACCACATGACATAACTTCCGCACCATGGCAAGAAGTTAGCCTTTGTGAAAGCACCATACTTAGTTTCATTATCTTTAGGACCTTCAATAGTTCCTACTTCTGCCTTAGCAACTTCTAGCATTGCCGCTACTGTTCCTTTGTCAGCCATTTTTACTCCTTTGTTCTTTTTGCTTTTAGTTCTTCAAAATTCTTTACCTTTGTTCCTCCAAGGTAAGCCCAAGCGTACCCAGCATCAATGAGATGTTGGTTAAAAGAAACCCCATCAAGAAAGAGCCAACCTAAGATACGACCATACTTCTCTGAGGAATCAGGTTTTTCAGTTCGTATGACAATGTCTTTAGCCTCTGCAATAGCGTGCTTTATGTACTCTTTAACTTCTAAGCCTAACTTCTTTTCGTCTAAATCTTTAGTCTTAGATTCTGGAGTATCAATACCTGCAAGTCGAACACGTGAAGAAAAAGATATGTCAAAACCTAAATCAATATCAACGTCAATCGTATCGCCGTCTACAATCTTAGTTACTTTTTTTACACGGTATTCGTACATTACTTTTTCTTCTTCCTATGTTTGTTTCCCTTGCCGATATTTTCAGATGCTTTCATTACCTGTAAGTTCTTTGAACCACCGTGGTCTTTGTTATTGTCCTTGTGGTCTACGTGCTCGTTCTTAGATAACTTGCGCCCTAATTCTTTTTCTTTCTTATCACGAGCAGCATTGGTGCTCGTAGTCTTCTGAGACTTTGGGTCATACTTGACCACAATAGAACGACCACCGTTTTGCTTAGAACCCTTGTAAGGTCCATAAGTCTTAGGTCCAGTTACTTTAGCCATTACTTCAACTTCTTCTTTCGGTCCATGATGCGTACAGCCTTAACAGCCTCTGCAAGATAACCAGTAGCACTTGGCGGTTTCATCTGTGATTTAATCTTAGAGACAGGCTTTATCTTTTTAGCAGCCATTAGGCATCTGTCCTTGAGCATACGCATTTGCAATCATCTTTAATACAAACGCTGTCGTAGAGTTCGTGCCCGCACTTAATGCAATTGCTCATTAGTCAACCGTTCCTTTGCAGCGTCGTGATGTTTTACTTCGCAGCCTCGCGCTAAGTCTGGGACGACGTATTGTTTTCCGCAGACTTTACACTTCCAGGCTTCATAACGAGAATCGTTATTCATCAAGGGCCATTATTGCAAAGAGCGGGGGAAGAGGGGGGTTAAGAGTTCCAAAGACTTTCTTCTTGCTGAAGGTCCACCTCGTTAGGTGTGGGGATGTCGGTTAGGTAAACACGTTTCTCTCGCTTCTTGATGTACCACTTGCCAACCCTGGTCGTATTCATCTTATAGCGCCACACCAACTCGCCAGAAACATCGTCTAGACCCAAGACACAATTCATTTCAACACGAAGGTAATGATTGCCATCCTCATCCCATAAGAATGCTCCATCGTCAAACCCGACCGTGCTTTTTTCCTTGTAACCGCTATCTATCTTTATGACGCCCACAGTTCATCCTCGAACAACTGGTCAGCCTCAGTCCACTTGCGAAGTTGTGCTTTCTTCTTTGCCCACTCTTTGGAGTTCTTTACCTTCTCTACCTGCATCGTCTCATTGTGTTGTAGATGCTTCTCGTACTCGTGCATCATGGAACCATAGTCACGAGTCTTGTAATCTTCTTTATAGAACTGTCTTTCTTTGATACCTGGCATGTTACTCCCCTTCATCTATCTCTCTATTCACGTCTTTAACTAAGTCTTCGAGTATTGACCTCTTAACTTGGAGGAAGAGTGCTTTCTCAATTGGCATGTCAACATACTTGACCCAAGGTTTGCGTAATTCATAGCGTCCTATTTTCATGCCCAAAAGATATACCCACGGGTTTCGAAACTCAAGTCGGTGTGGTAGGTTGCGCCTATGCCGTTCAAAGACCCAGAAGTCCGCAAGGCTTACCACAAGGTTTACTCGAAGAACCATTACGAGGCCAACATCGAAGAGTACAAGGCTAAGTCTGCAGCCTCCAATAAGAAGTTGCGGCTACGTAATCGGGATTACATAAAGAACATTAAAGAGTCAAACCCTTGCATGGACTGTGGACAGTTCTACCCTTTCTACGTTATGCATTTCGACCACATCTACGATAAGAACGGCTCGGTCTCTGACCTCTCTCGTGCTTCGTCTTCGTTGGAGCGCATTCAGAAAGAGATTGATAATTGCGAATTAGTTTGCGCCAACTGTCACGCAGAGCGTACATATTCACGTGCTTATGGTGAAGATACTAGTGAGTGGATTTAAATCATATCTTGGTTAAACTGGTCTAGTGGGATTCTCCACGAACCTTCTGGGGCGTATTTCCATTCATCACGTGTGCACTCTTGCATTGGAAGCCAACCAAAGACTTCTACTTGCGAATAGTAATCACGGTCTAGTACACGTGCGCCGACAAGTATCCACCCTTCTCTAATGTCTTTGGGGAAGACGGGTATCTCATCTTTAGTGCGGATGGACTTGACTTCGATGTTAGTGCCGACCTCGGCAATGTCTTTGCGAAAGTAATGCTCCTCATTAGTGTAGAACGGAAAGGTAAATGACTTCTTGTACAACTTAGCCACCGCGTACTCAGCCACGATGGTGCGAACGTTCGCCGCGATTTCTGGTTCAAGATTACGTTTGTTATCACCTGCATAATTTGGCCTGTCCTCGGAGCCAAATTTCATCATCCATCGGTTGAGCGCTATGTCAGCGCAGGCACGCACTTCCTCCTTGCTTAAATCAATTATATGACTCATCCCATATCCTTCTCATCATCCATCGCTCCACAGATAGAGCAGGTCACTTGACCATCTAAGTCTTTTACAAAGTCATGTTCATGACTCATTCGCTCTCCCGACAGTCTGAGCACACCTTCTCAGGAATGCTATAGACGATGATGGTCGTGCAGTCTGTGGCCCAATCGCCGCAGTTACTGCAATAGCCTTTGGTTCCTACTTTAGTCACTTGCAACCCCAACAGTAGTAGGGAACGCGTTGCTCTGCCTTTGCAATGACAAATACACCAGAGCATTTATTGCAACGTGCCAACGCCTCACCAGGCTTGAGCGTGTGTGGCAAGTGCCACTCTAGCGACTGACCAGTGAGTAACTTTGTGATTGTGTGTTTTAGTCCCATTCTTTTCTCCTTGTAACGGCTACTTTAATCTTGTCTTGTGTAAACCTCAATAAAGGCATACCAATGAATGAAGTTAATTGCGAGGGTGTGGTCATAGTGACAGTAAGAAATACTAAAGCCCCACGAGTCCCATTTGCCTGCTCCGAAAGTGATTACATAACTCATAGTCTTTAGGCTACTGCCTTTACAAGAAAAAGAGAAATCTTATTTCGTAGGGGTGGTAGTCTCTTTCCATGGGGATTGAGAAATCTATAGAGGCTGGCAAAAGAAACTTTGCTGAAGCCAACGCCCGCAGAGCGGCTGCTTTGGCTCCTCGCCGTGCCGCTGAACAGTTAGCCAGAGAAGAACGCCAACGCCGTATCCTTATTAAAAGGTTACATAGAGTAATGAAGAGTTATGCCAAGGCTGTAGAGAAAGAAATGCTCAAAAACCAACACGGTATTACCATTGGCGACTACAGTCGTTGCAAAAAGGCTAACGGAACCGCATGTGAGCCCTGCAAAAAGATTGCAGCAAAATATGTGCGTGACCTGTGGCATTCAGACCCTAAATACAAGGCTAAAGAAAAAGAGTGGCTAAAGAAGAACCCCCACAAACGTCCACCTAGAAATAGGGACCGTGTTCGTAATAAGGGTGCAAAACATCGTTACTACACCCGTCAACAGATATTTGACCGTGATGGATATGGTTGCTATCTATGCAACACTCCAGTTGACCTAAGCGCACCACATGTACAAGGGCAACCTGGGTGGGAAACCTATCCTCATATTGAACATGTGGTCCCATTGTCTCTAGGTGGGGAAGATACCCTCCAAAACGTCAAAATAGCCCATGCTAAATGCAACATGGATAAAGGCACCAAACTTTTGGCTACTGCCTAGGCTCCAACCCCTCAACTGCGTCTCTCACCTGGCTGTTCATTGGAGAAATCGAGCCGAATGGTGGGGGGGTCATGTAACTTCTTTAGCAATTACATTCACTACTTGTTTCTATAACTTGTATTACTTGTTCTATTCACGCACTAAATAGTTATTTATTTATTGTTTGATAGTTAGTTTGATAGTTGCTTACGGCTACTGTATTTCAATAACAATTCGCTTGTGTTTGCAACACCAGACTGTGACTATCACTTCGTTGATGTAATCAGGTAATTACTATTGTTATTCACTTACTTACTACGCACTATTTATTACTTGCATTTTGCATTGTGAAACACTAACAATTCATTATGTTTATTTACTTGCGTATTGAATAACTATTGTTATGTATCAGTAACTAAGTAAATACATTCAATAGCCACAATCAAAGTAAGTATCTATCTCTTACTCTTTATCTATTCTCTATTACATAATCAGTAATCATTATTCTTTTACATAGGGGGCTTCGCCCCCTAGAACCCCCACCGCTAATTACTATTCTTTATGTAACACAACTTCGTTGTTATGTAATGCAGATGCACACTTCAGTTACTTACATACTAAATAACAATTCAATCTTCTTTTACTTACATTCACTATGTAACTTCCGCCCGTAAAACTAAACTTACATAGTTATTACTTGCATTGTGTTACATACCTGCACTATTTATTTATTACATACTAAATAACTTTATTTATTCTTCTTTATGTATCTATCTATCGTTACAAGATAAAACAACACTTGCGCCATTTATCGTGCGCTAAAACCAGCGTAAATAACTGCGTGTTGAGCGACTTGCACACCCCCACCCCCCTATGCAATACTTGGGGCATACGCCAGCCCCTCGGTCTTTGAGCAGGTCGGCAAGAAAATAAAAAATAATTTATTTTATTTTTTATTGAACTTGCTAAAAATTATTTTTTAGTTAGTAATCGTGACACAAGTTGCTAGTGCGAACGCACACAATAAATACGCAACTTGCAATCACTAAATAAATGATTACTAATTGCAAAATAAAAATAACAACTCTTTTGATTATGGTCAATCGAAACTTGTTGCTGGTGTAATAGTCGCAGACACTAATTACTCTGCAAGTGATACTCGCAAAACCAATGCACATAGTTATCACTTCTACTAATAAACAATTCAATAATTATTTTCTATCACTCACTTGCACTAACAATGCAAGTGGGTGGTGGTGAGTAATTACCTATTACTCAATTACAACTAACAGAAACGGATAACAAACTATGTCACGCACACTAAATGCTCAACTCATTCGCAACACAACAGCAACAGTTACAACTGACAATAAAGTTTCTTACTCTTATCCTAAAACTCGTAACGGATTATCAAATACTTATTCCGTTCTTGGTCTAAATGTTTCAATCGAAACAACTAAAGAGCGTGGTTGGTTTATTTACGAAACTACAATTCGTATCTCTTACAAAGGTCATTGGGGAACACCTGACGGATTTAGTGAGTGGGTAAAAGATTACAAAACTTCTTTAGGTATCTTCGCTCATTCTTCTTTCATGACACACAGCGAAAATGTTGAAACACATTCCGCTACGAAACTTGCTAAGGCGCACGAAATTGGTGTGCTTGCTAGTGAGTCATTCGCACTTGCAATCATAGATAAATACATTGAACTTCTTTTCAACGCAGTAAATAAAGAACAAATCGTTCGACAAATCGAAGAACTTACTTCACAACTCAATAAGGTATCTGCATAACAACTAGATAACTTCACAAAACAACTATCAACTAATGAAACGGAGAATGTAAATGGCAACAATTATTATCACTTGGAACTCTTTTACTAAACCAACACAATCTGCTTCTGCAACTATTAGTTTTGATTACAACGCAGAAGTATTTAGTCACAATCAAATCTGCGACATTGTTTTTGAGCAGACCAATCTTTATCAAGGTGCGTTATGGAATGTATTAGAACCTGCGCTACCTGACAATCGCACACACACCGCACTATCGGTTGGTGATGAAGTAACTATCTACAATCACAACACAGGATTTACTTATCGTTGCAATCCGTTTGGTTGGGAACTAATCGGCGTTGATGTAAATGGAACTTATTACACAACACAACAA
>Ga0209500_10000476_pt1 | contig 34454 bp, 55 predicted proteins | sample S_140212_EF_Meta_FD_187323 | JGI IMG/M metagenome (GOLD analysis project Ga0209500, IMG submission 187323) | Freshwater microbial communities from Lake Simoncouche, Canada to study carbon cycling - S_140212_EF_MetaG (SPAdes) (version 2) | ecosystem: Environmental > Aquatic > Freshwater > Lake ...
CAAGTCGGTATCGACTTGTTTAGCCAGAGAGTAACCAGCATCAGAGGTGTAGAAGTTACGCAAGCTGTTCAAGGCTTGGGCCTCGACAATATCTTCAATCAAACGAGAATACTCGTAATGCTTGTTGATAGACACAGTTACTTCAGACTCAGTAGCGGCAATCAAAGTGACTGCTGTTTCTGCGGCCTTAGCAGATGCTGAACCACGGGTAGGAGCGGGGATATGAATCGTATCGCCCTTCTTACCTTTGAAGTTCATCTTCATAACTAGGTTAGCAAGAACCAAGTTTTTCTTGTAAGCAGCAACAATCTCATCACTCCAAATTTCGGGGATGAATTTGTCTGCTGTCGTGGTAGTGACTGAGCCACTGGGGGAAAATGCTGTTGCCATGTTGTTTCTCCTAAGAAACGAAAGTTAAGTTACTTAACCCGTCCATCTGCGTATGCTTGCATGATTTCACCACTCAAAGCATCGTATCTGTCAGGTTCTGTCATCTTCAGCCGAATCAGGTCAGCCCTACGATAAACCCTCTTTGAACTCTCACCAGTTCCACCAACATCCACTTGTGCGGCCTTCATGCTCTGCTTCCTGGCGGTTTCACCCGCTTGTTCAGTCTGCTTTGACTTGACACCACGCAACTGCTTGTAAGTAGACAGCAACTCATTGGCACTATCGTAATCGAACTCACCATCTGCTTTTGCATACAGACCAAGGCGAACAGGCGAGGATTTCACCCAATTCACAAAGTCCTGATCTTGAGCAATCTGACTGTAGTCGGGATGCTCTTGCGTTAGCTTCTGCTGAATCTGCATCCTTTTGAAATCCACACCCGCTTGACGGGCTGCGAGAACATCAGGATGATTATCAATAGTCTTCTGAACTGCCTTCTGTGGATTTTCAAAGAAATCTACTTCAGGCTCTTCCTCTTTAATAGTCTGTTGCTTTGAACTGAGGTTCTGCTTTATGAGTTCGTCAGCGAGTTTCCTTACCTCTCCCACTTCTTGCGCTTGCTTGCCAATTAGCTTTTCAGCTTCTTGGTGCATCCGAACAATGTCTTCCAGACTTTTATCCCTGTATTTATCAGGGAGTCCAGGGCTTGCTGGCGCAATGGTGTCAGATAGCTTGGATTCTTCAGCTTCTAACTCACTCTTCATCTCAGGTTCTTGGTCAATCAACATATTATCCCTTTTTCCTGCCGTTTCGGTTATAGGAGAATCAACTCGGCGTTTATGCTTGTGAGTTGTGCTTTTGCTCCCACTTCAACTGATCTAGGTGTTTTTTCTCGAACCTTCCATGCTCTGATGGGAAAGAACCAGACCACCCTTCTAGTTTGAAGTTTGGAGCAGAAAGAATGCGGTTGGCTGTTTCACCACATTCACACCTAAAACTGATCGACTCATAATCAGTCAGTCTTTCGGTTTTATGCCCGTTTGCACAGGCAAAATCAAACATTCTTTTCATTTAGTTCCTCGTATGCTCTCTCGCTGACCTCTTTCAAGGTTTTCAGCCAAGTAAGTATAGAAAGTTCACCTTTTTTGAATTGTAGGCTTTGTTCATCAGGAATCACAGATATATTATTCAAGGATGCAATCATGGAGTCAATATCCTCCACCAAGTCTTTCCATCCATCACTTCCCATCATAGAGAAGCGATTTTCATAATATTTCTGTAGTTCTGGGGTCATGCGCCAATGCTTTCAGCTTGAGCCGCCACTTGCGCTTGATAAGCCGCAATGACTTCAGCAGTCCAAGCCAAATTGCAATGAGCAACGACACTAACGGGAACGCCCGTTAAGTCTTGCCCTGGCACAAGGCTTGTGCGATGAAAAGTTTTGCTCAGTTCGTTGCCATCTTCTATGATGCGAGTAGCTTCACGATAGAGAACAGTGCCATTCTCTGTAACAGTAATTTGATCTACTGCGGTTTCTTTAGTGATTGCCATGATGATTTCCTTTTGTTAATTAATCTGTTTGGTAACTAAACATATATCTTATCCCTGCCCCCGCTGCTCCAAAATCAGTAGCTCCCGCTAAAGCAACAGTTCCACCTGCTTGCGTGCTAGAAACCATTATGGGAGCCGTACTGCTATTAACAAGAAAAAAGAAGTAAACTTTTCCCGCTACGCCAAAAGAATCTAAAGAAAGTGCGCCCGAATTTTGATAAGTTGTAGTACTAGTTGAAGTAAATGGCAACCCGCCAAATGACAAATCTCCACTCCCAGTTCCTTTTGTAAAAGTTAAACGCCCAGTTACTGTTACTAAGTTACCAATTTTAGTGTATACACCGACAGCACTAGTTGTTGCAGAAGTTCCTGGTGTAGAAAGTGTGCAAGTCGGAGTAAAAGTGCCTTCTTCATAGTCATCCAATGTATTGACATTAGACGATGCTGATTGAGTTGAAGGGAAGGTGATACCAGCACCAGAGGTTGATGGGGTTGCGTTGCCAACGCCGATAGTTGTTGAGCCTTTAATTGTCCCCGTAGTGCTGAAATTAGTACCATCAAACACCAACGCACTGCCCGATGTAACAGCCTTGGAGCCATTGAGATAAGCAACGCCGTTGGCTGTGCCGCTAGTCAGAATAGGATTTTGTGCAAGAGTTGCAACTTGACCAGTGCTAATGCTTACTGCCTGAGTGGTTCCATTGGTCTGAATAGCCAATGCACCTGCACTTGCTACTGCGCCATCATTGAGGGAAACTTGTGTTGCCATGATTTACTTTCCTTTAAGGTGTTCCATTTGCAACTATGTTAGTTACAGATGTAATGATTCCCGTTGACGACATTGATGCAATTGTAGTAGCACCATATTTAAATAGCAATTTACCGCCAGATTCCTCAATAGTGAAGTTTGTAGTCAGTAACTTAGGAGCAGATGCAGCAGTACCCGTAGTATTCTGATTCAAAGTAGGAATATCAGCAGCAACAATAGCCCTGAATGTAGGTACACCAGCAGAACCATTAGGCGCAGCTAAAACATAGTTTGCAGTCTTAGAAGCATAAGGGTTCTGAGTATCTCCATAACCAGCAGACAAAGATATAGCAGGAGTAGCGCCACCACTTGATGCAATAGGAGAAGTACCCGTAACTGATGTCACAGTGCCTGTTGTTGGTGTAGTCCAAGTAGGTGTAGCACCAGTACCAGCAGAGGTCAGAACCTGACCAGCAGTCCCTTGACTACCATCAAAACTTGTTGTTCCAGTTACGCTTAAATCAACAAAACTACCATTCTTAGGTGTTGTTGCACCTATGGTCATGTTGTCTATTTCGCCAACATAAGTAGGAGCAATCTCAATTGAGTTAACGCCTGTAGGCTTTATGTGGACATGACCCGTACCTGTTGGGCTAATATCAATTTGTGCATTTGTTCCATTGATATTTGTAGATACATTCAGAGATAAATTATCTCCACCGCCGCCACCCATGCTTAACTGTGTTGTACCAGCAGAGTTCTTAAGGCTCAAACCACCTGAGTTTGCTGCCTGAACAGTAGCAGTTGTAAGGCTTGTAAGTGTTGCAGTACCACCAGTAATAGCTACAGAATTAGCATTCTGGGTAGACATCGTACCCAAACCACTGATGTCAGTATTTGATAAGGTAATAGCACCAGTACGACCAGCAACTGAAGTTACAAGATCAGTGTTATCAACCTTCTCCCAAGCAGAGCCATTAAATATCGCCCAATCGCCTTGAGTCCAAGTCGTAATGCCATTGAGATTGGTTGACCCTGTTACAGAGACAACATAGTAGTCTCCCTTTGTTCCTACGCTAGAAACAAGGGTTGGCGTGTTGGTTGATGCGTTCCAAGTGCCTTTGTAGTTTACAAATCCAGACAGAGCCGTAATTTGAGACTGAAGACTTGTCAGAGTATCAAGTACAGACTGAGAAGTACCGCCACCATTGGTAATAACTTTGATGCGTTCAGCAACATCAAAAGGAACAACCTCACCAACATTGATCTCACGACCATCATCAAGAGTGATGACAAGGCTACCATCAAAATCAATGCGAGCAGAGGCAACACCAGTGCCGTCAGAACCATCAACTCCATCACGCCCAGGAACACCATCTCGTCCTGCTGGCCCCGTTGCTCCTGCTGGCCCTTGCTTGCCATCTCGTCCATCTTTGCCATTCTTGCCATCCTGTCCATCTTGTACAGAGGCAACTTTGCTCTGAATCTCGCCATTCAACTGAGCAAACTTTTGCTCCATGTCTGACTTGATCTTCTTCAAGCCTTGGATGACAAGTTCAGCACCCTTGCCAATAGATTCACTCTTGGCCTTGGCAATCTTCTCAGCAGCAGACTGTTGCAAAGCAGTAATGATCTCCATCTGCTGTTCAGCAGAGATTCCATCAATTCCTAGCTTACGCTCAAGATCGGCAATGTCCATTTAGGTCAATTCCCTGGAAAGACGATTGAGAAATTCATCTTCAACGCTCGACATTTTGCCCTTCTTGTCAGCCATTTGCAACTCGACAATCTTGGACTTGTTCTTGATGTCAGCTTCTTTCAGCATCAATTCAGCAATCTTAACCCGCTTATCAAACTCTTTTGAACCAGCATCATCTTGGTTTGGCAGGTTCTTAGTCATTGCCGCCATGTTCTTGGCCTGAATCTCTTGAGGCATCAACTGTGCCTCAATCTGCAACTTCTGTGCTTCTGCCCGATTCTGTTCAGCTTGAGTCGTATTGACAGCAATCTGAGCCTGTGCAGCTTGCATAGCCAACTGTTGCTGTACTTGAGCCATTTGCTCTGCTTGCGGGTTAGGTTGGCTCATCTTGTCCAACTGCTCCATCAGTTCATAGCGGTTGGTCAGAGAAGAATTAGCCAAAACACCTTTGAGAATCAGTGGCAACACAGGAGTGTTGGGGCCAAGGGTCTGGAGCAAACCAATGAACATCTGTTGTTCATGCTCACGGGCAATGATGCCCAAGGTAGCAGTAGGAATGAAGGTCATATCCACAGAGGGGTAACGCTCTGGGTCAAACTGCATATACCTGAAAGCCGCCTTTTGAATAAAAGGAATCAGGAAGTCTTCTTGGAAGTTTACCAAAGTGCGCTTGTACTTCTTGATGATGGTGGCGATAGCCATAGACATACCACCTTGGCCCATGTCTCTAGCACCAGCACTCACCATGCCTTGAGAATCCAAAGTTCCCGTGGATTGCAGGAGCATACGCTCGAAATCCTTGGCAGTGGCTAAGTTGTTGCCATCAGTCTGTCCAAACTTAAAGGGATACAGAATCTCTGAAGGTGCGCCATTGGTGAGAATAGCTTTTCCAGGCTTGACTTCAAACTTAGCACCACGGGGCAGACGGGTTGCATCCATGGCAATCATGGGACTGGTGGTCAGCGCCAATGAATCCAAGTGAGAACGAATCTGAGCATCAATAGCCTTTTGCATATTCAAGGCTTTTTCCACTGTGCCACGACCTAAAAGACGATTGGGAACAGTGTCATCTTGGTAGGTCAGAACAGGGCGATCCTTCATCATGTAAGGATTTGCCTCTGCTTTGAGCAACTGCCCATCGTTGGCAATCACGACAATGGCCTCAACCATGTCTGAATATTCTTCAGCAGCGGAACTCTCAGGGAACAAATCAACAATATTTCTGTTTTCTTCAAGGTTCTCTAGGTACTCACGGGGAACCAAACCATAGTAGGTAAGCAAAAGCACCTTTTCATCCTGGTACTGGCTCACCTCTTGGGTGGGTTCTAGGTCAGTGTCTTCATAAGTGGGCGTAATGTCTACTTTGCGGTAGATTCCACGCTCAATGCCTTCAACAATCTTGTGAATAGAGATGTATTTCTCAATTGCCACCCCCATGCAGTCATCAACTGATGTGCCATTGGGATCAAAAAGGAAGTTTTTTGGATTTACAGGTGAAATCTTAACTGCAATGCGGTCTTTTTCCACCACTCCAATGGCGGCTTGGCCAATTTGCCCAGGAATTGCCTGAGTAGAGGGCACATACTGCTTTTCAGTCTTAACGACAATCTCGCCAATGCCTGTGCCGTAGATTTCTGCCATCAACTCGATCTGGTCAATGGATTTGCGAATCTTGTCGCGCTTGAAATCCTCCATCAACTGGGCTTTGATGATGCCCACATCGATGGGGTTGTTGTTCACATCCCGAATGTCATCTTGAATGTCAAAGAACTCGCCTTGACCAAAGATTGCTTCCATGATCTCAGCATGGCGAGTCTCTACGGCTTGTTGTGTGGCAGGGGTTACGATGCGTGAACGCTCAGACTCACGGGTTTTGTCTTCAGATGCCCACTGTCCACGAAAGATTCGCTCGTATTCAAGCCAATCTGGAAGGAAGTTGGTATCCCGATAGTCACGCCAGCGATTGCAATGGTCAACAACAAAATCAGTCAGTTCTTTATCAGCCTCAGTAGGCTCATAAAACTCATTTTGCTCTAGCTTTTCTTGCTTATCTGTTGCCATTAAACCCCCGATATGATGTCTACAGGCTCCCACTCATCATCTTCTTCACCCTCAAAGTAAGATGTTACAGCCAATTGGTCAATATAACTCAAAGCATCAGGAAGATCATCGTGTACGCCATTGGCAGGAAACATCAAGAGTTGATCGGTGAAATCATCCCAATCTTCTTCAGAGTTCAGCACAATTCGCCCATGCTCAAACCGCCCTTGGAGACTCCAGATGATTCTGTCTGTCTTTTTCCTGTTGCCATGCGTTAGGTCAACTATGTGGGAATATACATTATTTTTCCGCATCAGGTCACTGAGGTACGGCAAAACAGCGTTTTTTAACGCTCCACGCTCGATTCCAACCGAAATTGGCCTGTAATCCCGCATCTTCATTAAGATTTTGGCAGCAGTTTCCCGAATGTCCCACCGCCCGTGGTCAATCTCTTTGACAAACCATTTGCCATCATCAGTGACTTTGACCACTGCAATGGCACTCTCATCTAGTCTTTTTTTCGCGTTAGCAGCTTGTTTAGCCACTTCTTCAAATCCTGCCAAGTCGATTGCAATGAAGTAACTACCATACTCAGGTTCCACACCATATTTGATCCAATCTTCTTTAAAAACATCGCTTCCTGCGTTGTCAAAGGATGCCAAGTACTCCTGCTTGAAAGCAAATGAACTCAGCGTTTTCTTGGCAGACTCAATCTCAGTTGGGTCTATCAATGGGTTGTCTTGGGTTGTGAAGTGCCAGGACTTCCAATCAGGATCAGATTCTTCTTGGCCCATCTTGAACAGATCATAGAACCAGTTGCGACCCTTGGGAGTGCCGATAAATATGGCTCTGCCCTTCTTGTCTGACAAAGAAGCACGAATCACCTGCTCCCAGGCTTCAGGCTTAATGTCCGCAACCTCGTCTAGCACCGCATAGGTAAGAGACACACCCCGAAGGGTATCTGGTCTATCAGCACCACGAACATAAATCTTTGCACCATTTATCATGGTGATGTCCATGTTGTTGATGTGACTAGCCTGGATAACATCCCTGCCAATCTCTAACAACACATCCCAAATGATCTGCCTTGCCTGACCATTAGTGGGCGCAACATAGAGAACTGCACTTCCTGCTGGGCAACGCAATGCTTCAATAATTAGCGTAGTAGCCGCTAACCTAGACTTGCCACAGCGCCGACCAGCAGCCACAACCTTAAACCTTGTTTTGTCAGCAAAGACTGTTTGTTGCCAAGGAAGGAGTGAGAAGTTGAGGTCAGACATTTTTTGTTTCTACATCAGTCACATCTTGCAGGGGTTCAATCTCTACGCCACCAATGCCTGTGATGTTGATGGTAACAGCATTCCTTTGCTTGCCTTCTTTCTCAAACAGGCTGACGGGAAGCATCCTATCCATACAGAGTTTGAGCATAGCGGCCTGTGCTGGGTGTTCATCATTCATAGCAATCTCAATTGCTTTGTGAACAACATTGGAACCTGCACTGTTTATTAGGAGGTCTTTGAGTTCTTTGATGCGCTGAACTTCAGTCTTTGGCAGGAGAGCCGCAGGTCTTTCGGCATAGGTAGCCATAGTGAACTTCTTGTTCACAGCACCTTTTGGGCGACCTTTTTTCTTTAGGTTGTTTGGCAGTGCATCAATCACATTCATACTTTACCCAGTTATGGAAGTTTGGTGAACTATACATTGTTTGACAAGTGGGGTAAACCCTAGTACATTGTTCACGGGGCCATAACCCAGCCCTCCATGCGGTTGAGCCGACCAAGTGGGATAAACATGGCAAATCAGGCGAGTTTCTAGTAGGACTCCCTCAACGCTGAGATAGCGCCAGGGACTACCTGAACGGGGCAAAGTAGCTTGTACAAAGGTTGTCTGACAAACAACAGTTGTCGCCTAGGAACGCAAGTTCACGCATAAGCGTATAAACAAGAGGCTCACTTCTTTAAGAAGTACCACCCTATACGGGTAATGGCTATCGTCTGTACTTCTTAATGTCTGTACACCCACTTCCTTCCCAACAAAAGCTAGTCATTTTTGTAGGTAATCCTAATTTGGCTTTTCTTGTGGATGGGGGGCACCACAAAATCTCTCACACCACACACACCCCCTCCCCCCCTACGAAGTAAGCACACACTAACTAAAGGCTAAGTAAGTGCTGGCTAACTTAGATGTTAGTGAGTACACGCTAACTTATAAGTAAGTGAGTACCTGCTAACATGATTAAGTTAGTGGTTGCAAACTATGCAAGGATTGCATAATGTAAGTGAGTACTCACTAAGCACCATTTTCGGGGTACTTGATTGCACACACAACTGCATACTGGATTGTATACACTATACAAGAACATAGATTGTTATCTTAATACATTATGGTTCATAGGGTAAGCACCTAGATAAATAATGGGGGAACCTAGGGTTTATCCCTATATCAAACCTTGGTTGATGGCGTTATATTTACATCACTGGAAACGAAAACCAGTGACTCCATCAACATTCAATAGGCGTAAACATCATGGACTTTTCCTCCCTTTTATCTGAAGCAGTCAACAAGCCCGGGATTCTCTCCAAGGCTTACCAAGCATTTCACAATTACTCAGTCGGTAACCAAATGGCGGCCATGTCCCAATGCGTGGCGCGTGGCATTGAAGTGGGGCCGATCTCCACCTTCAAAGGTTGGCAGGAAAAAGGTCGATGCGTCACCAAGGGGCAAAAAGCCTTGGCACTCTGTATGCCTGTCACCTTGAAGGGTGAAAAGGACAACAAAGCCACCGGACAAAAAGAGGAATTCACATTCAATCGTTTTGTATTCAAAAACAACTGGTTTGTTTTGTCACAGACTGAGGGTGCCGACTTTGCCCATGAAGTCAAAACCGCATTGTGGGACTCTGCCAAGGCTTTGCAAGCCCTGTCAATCAGTGAAACACCATTCACCATGATTGATGGCAACTGCCAAGGATATGCAAGTGGTCAAACCTTTGCGCTTAATCCAGTTGCTGCTTTGCCACATAAAACAAGGTTTCATGAAATGGCGCACATTGTTTTAGGTCATACTCAGGAATTCACCATGACCGATAACGAAAGGACTCCCAAGGATATAAAAGAAGTTGAAGCAGAGTCGGTGGCCTATATCCTTTGCTCAATCCTTGGTTTGCCTGGACTTGAAGAGTCTAGGGGTTACATCCAGCACTGGTTACGAGATTGTGAGATTAGCGAAAAGTCAGCACAGAAAATCTTTAGCACCGCCGACAAAATTCTAAAGGCGGGACAATAAGGGTTTATCCTAATTGCATGGGGGCTTTTTACCCCTATCATTCAACAATCATTCACTCAATAGGCGTTACATCATGCACCCAACAGACAAAATCGTTGTTATCGGTTCTGCCTTGGCTTTCATGGCCTTGGCTTTCATTCTTTGGACATACTGAAAGGCTTAAATCATGTACACCATTACCATGCACCATAAAACCCAGGCTGATGGCTGGAAACCAGTTAAAACCCTGCCCATTGATTCCCCTTTGTGGGATTCTCACGATCAATCATGGATTAAAACCCTTATCGATCATGGAACGATGGTTATCACCATTGGTTACACCATGTACCAATTAAACCGATAAAACCACAGACTGCAAACCCTTTTCATAGGGGTTTGTGGCCTGGGCTTTTCCAGGGCTTTTTAATAGGTGTTACATGAAACAAACTGTAGGCTTTTCTCAATTCCAAGATGCCTTCCAGCGTTTGCGCCCTAGCAATTTCTCACTTGAAGGGCTGGGCATCCTTTGGGACTATCTTGAACAATATGAGCAAGACTGTGGCGCTGAAATTGAATTAGATGTAATTGCAATTTGCTGTGACTTTTCAGAAAGCGATTGGCAAAGCATCGCAGAAGATTATGATTTTGATTTATCTGAATGTGAAACAGATGATGAAAAAATAGAAGAAGTTAAAAAATGCCTTGAAGAAAATGGCGCTTTAATTGGTGAAGTTGAAGGCGGTTTTGTTTATCGTGACTTTTAAAGGCTTGCAATGATTTATGCCACCCTTGCACTAATCCTACGCATCCTAACCCGCAAAAAATGAAAGGCTTTGAAATGAGTGAACAAAAAATGCGTGATCTGTTTGAATCTGGCGAGTTAACCTGGGCTGATTTATTAGAAATCACTGGTTTACCTGCTCATGTTTTGTATTCAATTTTAGATGATTTAATTTGAAAGGATTATATGAAATTTAGATATGAAAAAACCGATTATGGCTGGAAAGCCTATTTCCTGAAAAACAATGCTTACATTTATTTTGGGCACTATCAAACAAAACAAAGGGCAAAAGAAGCCGCCGATTATTTGTCTCAAAATGGCTATCCAGACGAAAGCAGCCCATTGAGACAAAAATATATGAATGATTACCCTTATATTCAATTCTGAAAGGCTTAAAATGGAAACAATATCACGCGCAAAATTGCGTAATGCGTTACGCACAAAGTATGGTAAAAGAAATTATCGAATTGATCGAAATGATTTAGTCCACATTTATGGGGTTATGCCAAATTCTCAAAGTGTGGGCTGGTGGCTAATGGGCGATATTATTGAGGCTGAATTGTGGCTCGGTTTCCATGATCGAATTGTGAGTGGGCCAGAGGGGGATTATTGGGTTCCGACAATTTAAAAGTTATTAACCACTAACTACGACCCGCCAAGTGCGGGTTTTTCTTTGCCTGTTTTAAGCCCTTGCAAGCCCAGCCATGTAGGGTGCATTGGGTTGACCAAGAAAAGCCTCTTAAACGCCGTTTTAAGCCCTTTGGCAAGCCCTTTTGTGGTCAATCATCATCCTGGTTTGGCAGTGTGGTAACCAAACCCACATAATTTAGGTTCATTTCAGGGTCAAGCCCACAGTTGAAGAAGTGGCCCGCTTGGTCGATAGCAACCTTCAATCCTTGCGTCATGTTACCGCCGCCGATCAATTCCAGAATTGCCCTTTGTTCGGGGCTTAAATCTAGTTTAAAGTCCGTTTGGGTTCGGTTTGGGTTTATCTTGTTTGCCATTAATCTGCTCACGCCAATATAGTGCAATTAAAAGTGCCTCCGCCCTGTTTCCATCTTTTTTGCGGGTCAGTTTTGCTTCAGGCCAAAATGATCGGGCTAAGTCTAGGCTTTCGTTTTTATCGCTTGTCAAGTGAAAATACTTTTTCCATTTCTGAGGCGTTACCAAGTGGAAAGGGTAATTTGTTAATTCAGCAACGGCTGAGATAACACCAACTGCCCTGCCAAACTGAAAACTGCTGGCAACCCCTTGCCCTGGCATTGAATGCACTGATTCCATGCAAATCTCTGCGCCCTCCCTTGGGTCAATGCAACGCAATATCATGTTTTTGAATACGAGGGGCAATATATTCTTATCTTTATGCTCAATCATAAAAGAGTCTAAATAATCGCCATTTGCATCTAATGCACCAACTGCGCCACTAATGCTGCCAGGGTCAAGCCCGATCCAGATTGTCATTTAATCTCCGCAGAAACAAGCGATTGTTTCTTCTTCTTGGTTAAACATATCGGATTGATTCTTTCCAAAATTCATCATCTGGGTGTAGTCAGGTCTGTCTTTGGAAAACCTGCCGCCTATTTTCTTTTCTTGCTCTGCCCACCAAATGGCTCGACTTGGTTCTTGTTGAATGATGCTCATAATTTGGTATGCGCCCTTCATAAAGCATAAATCGCAGTTTCCAAGGGGTGTCACCTTGTCTCGAAACTCAATCCCAAGGTCAAAGCTGTTTGATGCCCAAAAAGCCTGTACATCGGCTTGGTTGACCCCTGCAATCGACAAGGGTGCGTGTAAGGTTTCCCTGAGCTTGGCAACCCTGCGTGGTTCATCAGCCCGAATCCCTGCCATTGTTTGAAATTCATCATGCCCAATCGATGCCATGTAACGAGTGATGGGGTTAATCTTCAACTCTGTGGTGCAAAACCGCATAACTGAGTTTGGCAAAAAACTGCGCTGCTCGATCAACTCTGCAAATGGCTCCCCATTCCTGCTGGCTGTTTCGTGATTCACAACCTTGAATTTCTGTGGATTTCTTGTGAACTCAAGCCAAACAATCGGCACATTCCATTCTTTTTCTATGTCTCTCACAAAGTCCAAAGTGGATTCATGCTCTTTTCCCGTGTTGCAAAAACAGACAATTGCTTCCTCTGGCAAGCTCATCTGGTGAGCCTCCAAAACCTTCCAAAGCATATAAGCCGATGTTCGCCCACCTGAAAAACTGATGCAAGTTGGCTCATTTATCAGAAATGGATTCATATTGGGCTTTCATGTGGTTCGTCAAATCTGTTGTTATTCCACGCCATAAGTGAGTCGGGCATGACTCCAGTTCCTTCGCCCTGTGCCATGCCTGACCCTTCCAGCCCGGTTGTTTTGCAAGGTGTACAAGCCATTCCAAGGTCTCCTGATACAAGTAAGGCTCTGTTGACAATGTAGAGTGGAACGGCAAAACCTTGTTTTCGTTTGTTAAGCAAATGGTGGGCTTCATCTTTGTTCATATAAATAATAACTCCTGAGTCTTTACAGAACTTCCAGCGTTATATTTTTCTGATTCGCCTTTTGGGTAAGGTTGGATTTCATAACGCAGCTGGTCTTTTAAAGTTTGTTTTTGTTTTCTGCTTCCAACAAAATAAATATATCTGTGCTTAGCACTGCGATTTATTCTATTTTCAGAATCTCCAAAATTATGCCTTGAATGCTTACCATCAAGTCCAGCCATGTCTGTTCGTTCTTTTGTTGTTCCAGTGAAAATGAAGTTTGTTGCCTGATAGACATACCCAACATGGTTCATCTCAGTGTCAGCATAGGAAACCACAATGCTTGGCTTTGGCAACATTTGCAGACTTTGACCAACCAGCATTGATGCGGCATTTTTCAATCCATCTTCAATGCACAGGCGGTTTAACTCCAAAACAATGTCTTTGTTTTCTGGCCCACACACACCCATGCACAGGAAAGGACTAGCTGGCAACCCATAAGTCACGATGCCAACTAGCCTTGTGTCATACAAACCAAAAGCATGGATTATTTGAGGCATCCGCTTGGCATAGTGTTTTTTCAAAATCCAAGGTTCAGCCTCAAAAGGTTTTATGGGCAAAACCTTCATGTCACCATCGAATCTTTGAAGTCATCGTAGAAATCACCGCTTTCCATCAGCCTAATCAAAACATGATTATTGCCAACAGGGTGGTGTGCCTCAATGAACTCTGCATATCGGTCTTCCAACTCATATGTGTTCATTGCATCTTCAAATTGTTCTTCGGTCATGTTACTTTTCCTTTCAACGCATTTCTGATTTGTGCCATGATTTCTGGCGGTGGTGGGCCTGTGTGCTTTCTGTCTTCATCCAGCTTGAGTAAAGCAGGATCACGGCCTTGAACGGGTGCAACAGATACCCTAGCCATGTCGCCAAAGGTGGGCTTTGGTAAAACCCACTCAGCTTTGAAACCTTGCCAATTCCTTACAACTACTTCCTTCAAGGCATCCTCAAGGCTAAATCCAGCCTTGTCAGCTTCCTTTTGGATTCCATCAATCACCAACTGAGTGACCTGGGCTTTCTTTGACTTTCGATGATTGACGAATTCCTGCCAAACAGATTGTGAAACGCCGTCAGGTGTATCAACGGTTTTAGTCTTTGTTTCTGTTTTAGTTTCGGTTACGGTTAAAGGTACATCTGTATGCAAATGCTTTGCACTTGTATGCAACTGTATGCAACTGCCATCCATGTCTGGGTACTTGCTTTCTTTTGCCCTTGGGATGTTGTCCCACTTGCACATTTGCAATGTAGTTTTGGCTTCAGTTTGATAAATAAGTATCAGTCCAGAGTCTTTTAGTTCAACAAGCAAGTCCTTGCACTTGTTTATCGTGATTGATTCTTTTACTGGATAGCAGTTCGCCTTAATCATGGCGGGTCTTGCGTCAAAACGCCCAAAGTCATCGACTGTTACTAACAGTCTGTAAAACAATGTCTCTGCAAGTGGGGATAATTTGTCGATAGATTCGCTGTCACGAATCCCAGGCTTTAGATACCTAGTAGGCATGGTTTTTCCTTCGCTGTCCTCCACTGAAAGGAAACGATCGGCAGGCGGGGAGGCTCGCTTTTCGATGGAGTAGCTACTCCCCATCTAGCCGGGTTTCCAAACATTATATCAAACTCTGTAAATTCGATTGTCGCTAAAGCGACTTGGGTACTTCAAGAAGTCATAACACCCACGGCGCTGGACATTCCTCCGCAGTTCCTTGCCATCATAGATTTCTTTGACAGACCCATTCTCAATCCTCATGGCTGCACCACTGATGGCCCGATTCATCTCCATGCGCCCGTACTCAGTTAAATGCCACTTCTCCTGATGGTTGATAACATAGCCAAATTGCTCTAAGTCAGGCAGGTACTTGGCATAGTGGTATGACACAGCATTGTTGTCTGTTGCACTGTGGGTCATGTCAAGCATTGACCTGGGGCCACCTGATAGGCGCTTGAGAATGGTTCGATGGGTCTGGTTTAAACGCATTTGATTGTCTCCAAAAACCTCAGTATGATGGGTTTTCTAATTTTATGTACTAGGGAAAACACCTATTCCACGCATCTTTTTTTTGTGCGACAGTCCTATCACTGCGCTTTTGCAGTGGTCAACAGGAGTTCCGAATGCCAACCGATGAAGAAAGATTCAATTACGAGTGTTATGCGATTGTCCAAGAGTTAGACCCAGAGGACATTTCTGACGCTATTGATGATAGTGTTGCTCTGGTGGAGGCCATCAAAGCCAACAATGCTGAAGATGTTGCAGCAATCGTCATGCACCGAGTCGAGCTAAAAGTGTGTCGCAGGGCTGAACTGCGAGTGTTTGATGTTGTCAAGACCCCTTGGGTTGATGACATTGAAGAACTCCAGCATTATCGCAACCTGCGAATTGAACGAGTCCAAAAAGCCCTTGATGAACGCAAGATCACAGCGGCTAAAATGGATGCCCCTTTCAAAGAAATGTTTGACGAGTGAGGACAACATGAAAATGAAATCCAGACTGCAAGACATCATTGGAGACAATTCAGATGAAACATTTGACGATTGCGATCAAACGAGTCCTATCCTATTTCGAGATTGTGACCTTGCAACCCAGCTTGCCCATCTTGCTGAGAGACAAAACACCAGCAAAGAAGACCCTGCCAACACTGGCAATCACAGACCCTAAATTTGTCTATCAAAGTGCAGCTTGCACAGACATATCTCAAACATTTGAAAAGGCTAAACATGAGCGACTTCAACGATTACGCAACGATGTTGATGACAATCGAAAACAAAACCAAGGCACTGAGCAACAAATGCCTGTCAAAAAACTACGCAGGGTTCACGGGTGACATCACTTCAATCCAGCATGAACTCACTATGCTGACAATGTGGATCACACAAGCGCAAGGAGAGCAAGCTAGGGAAAACACCTATAGAATTCTCAACAAAGTCTGACACAATTAAATCTCACTTAACAGGAGTCACTATGAATGTATATCAAAAACTGAACGAGGCCCGTGAGCAATTTCACAAGGCCAAACTCAAGAAATCAGGTCACAACAAGTTTGCAAATTACTACTATTTTGAACTTGGTGACTTTGTAATCCCAGCACTAGAAATCTTCAAACAAATTGGTTTGACTTCCATCATCAGCTTTGGCAAAGAAGAAGCAAGCATGACGATTGTGAACAACGACAAGCCAGAAGAAAAGATCATCATCACAAGCCCAATGTCTTCTGCGGCCCTCAAGGGTTGCCATGAAGTGCAAAATCTGGGCGCTGTTCAGACCTATATTCGCCGTTACCTATGGGTGGCTGCGCTGGAGGTTTTGGAGCACGATGCCTTGGATGGCACAGTTGGTTCAGAGAAGAAGACCATCAAGCCCACTGATGGCGTTATTGTCTCCAAGGACAGGCAGAACATCATTGCAGATGTTGCGATTGCCATTGCTGACAGAATCAATGCAGATGACTTGATTGGGGCTTATGAGGAATACCTGGGAATCCATGACCAGGAGGAAAAGGTGGCGTTATGGGCATTGCTTCCAAGTAATGTGCGTAGTGCATTGAAAAAACATGGCGAATCATTGAAAGGCTAATATGGAAAATAAGCGTGATAACTCAGGTGTTTTGTTCAAATCGGACAAAAAGGACAAGCCAACATCTCCAGACTACAAAGGCAACATTACTGTTGATGGCGTAGATTATTGGTTGAGTGCTTGGATCAAAGAAGGAAAGAATGGCAAGTTCATGGGCTTGGCAGTCAATCCCAAGGATGCACAACCTCCAGCAGCTAATCCCAAAAAGATAGTTTATGCGGATGACGATATTCCCTTTTGATAAACCTCACGGGGCTACGGCCCCAATTTAATAGGAGTTGATGATGACAAAATTAGATCAATCTTGGTTTGGTGGTGCAGTCGAGAAGTTCTTTGGAACTGCGCCGTTTAAACTGTCTCGCAAAGAAGACCCTGCCACTTCACATCAGGCAGCACAGGCAATCGACACCACAAAGATGGAGTCCTTGGTCTATGAAACCATTGCAGCCTATGGCCCAGATGGTTGTATCTCAGATGAGATACTTGCCAAACTAGCATTTCTGCCCTATTCAAGCGTCACAGCCCGATACAAGGCGCTGATTGACAAGGGCTTCATCGAGGTCATTGGAACCCGTAAAGGCGTTTCTGGGCGGCTCCAAAGGGTTATGCGTAAGATTTAATCCACTAAAGTGGAAGGTAGGGTAAATCCCTATTCCAATCTCTGTCAGACGGGGCAGAATTGGCGCATGAACCAACAACAAACCAATCGTTTAAATGCTTTCTGGCAGGATGTAGAGGCTCACAAGGCTCTTAATCCATCCTTGCCAGAGAGTGCCCTTGTAATCCTTAAATCTGTGGCCTTGGATGCTCTCCTTGCCGCACAAGACATTGAACAGATAGGAGTGAATGATGCAAACAATTGAATTTGTGCCTTTTGATTGGGTAGACGATGATTTCAATCCAGATATTGACCGCATTGAAGTTGATTACCAATGGCATGAAGCAGATGACTCTGTTGGCTTAATCGCATACTGTGAGAAAACAGTCAAGTGGATGCGCTTTAACCTGCAAATCAAGGACATAACAGACGAGTTGTCCTATGCTGACTTGGCGTATCTGAAGCATGAAATCAAGCGCAACGATCAGGAGATTGCAGATGAAAGAACCTGAAGATGAAGCATTTGATGAACTCAGTCGCAGACAAGGCGATTGGGGTCTTCAAGGTTCACGCAAGCACCAGATCATGCGTTATGTTGAAAACAATGCCAGGAATGAAGTGATTGAAGAAGTCGCCCAACACATTGAGAAATGCACTCTAGCGTTTGGCAAAGACACGATTCAATCGTTTACTGCTTATGTAAGGAACATGAAGAAATGAAAGCAAGACAAGTATTCCACGCACTTATGTCCTCTAAGGGCTATACAGAGGATGACTTAGCCATGAGTGGCGACAAGTACATTAGCCCTGCTATGCAAGGCAGATGGAACTACTTTATAGCCGGATGGGAAATGAGGGGGGTTATGTGATCGAGACAATCATCACTATCTTTGCCTTGGGTTTTCTAGGCATTGCGTTAGCCATTGGAGGCGTTTGCCTAATCGTTTGGATGGCATTGAATGAATCCTAAGAGTACAAATAACTCCGGCATGAAGTGCCCAGAATGCGGGGCCGTCTCATTTGTTCAGCATACAAAAACTGTGGAAAACATACTTGTCAGACGAAGGGAATGCTTTAATGGGCATCGCTTTATCTCACATGAGACAGTCCTAAGAATGGTCAATCAACATAAAGCCAAATCAAATTCTTAGATGTAGCAACTACACAAATAATTGTGTCATCTGCCAACCATAATATGATCTGGCTGCAATCCGCAGTTCAAGGAGAAATCATGTACAAGATTGAAATTGATATGGGTTGGTTGGCTGACACTAAACTTACCATTGAAACTCATGACTTTGACATCATTGAAGTCATCAAGGAATTTGTTGAATTCCAAGAGTCAGAAGGTTGGGCTGGTGCGTGGAATCCGGTCGTTTTTGACGATAGCGAAATCGATGAAGATGACGCGGAAGATGACGCGGAAGAAGTTAAGTAACTGGAATCACGCGGCCTCGGAATTCAATGGAATCGGGGCCGTGTGTTGTCACCAGTTCGGGAAGCAGTAACTTGCCATCATGGAAATTTAGCACCGCAAAGCCCGACCTCCAGTTGAGTGGGCCTTTTTCTGTGTAGTCCTCAAACTGTGGCCCATAGGGTTCTGCAAGGGTTCCAGTATCAATGCCGTATCTCACGCCGTTGTAGTCAGAGAATGGAGTGACTTTTAAGCTATGCAAATGTCCCGTGACAATGTTAGTACCTGCCCACATCGTATTGTTATGTGTTGCGTGGATACCACCTTTGAAACGATGTTTAACAACAGTGGATTCATTTAGCCATACTGACCAACATGGTTCCCAACTTAGGAAATGGTCTTTCAAGCTAAAGCCTTTGACTTGCTCATACTGAGGCGCATTAGCCGCTAGAAAGGTCTCAAACCGCGCATCATGGTTGCCCAAAGGCCATATCAATTTGACGTTGTGACGGGCCTTTTTAGCCGTTTCTTCAATCTCTCCCATCGCCAAAGTACACGCCTTTAGTTCTTCAATGACTGTAGGTGCTTTACTCCAGCCGATTCGTGGGTGTCTAGAGATTCCAGCACCATCAAAAATGTCGCCATTGGCAATCACAGCATTGGGTTTCAGTTCTTTGATGGCCCACAAAAGACCTCTGTAGGCAGTAGAGTGGATGCCGGGCCAAAAGTGTGCATCAGAAAAAACAATCACTGTCCCGTTAAGGATACCCAAATTGTTGCTATGCGGATGAGTTAATGAAATTTGAAAATGTGCGTACTGATTGTTCTTTTCCGCTTGAGGTGCTTCAATCTTTTTTTTAGTTTTATGTTCAATCCGTCTGCGCCTTTTGTAAAGCGCGGAAATATCAATGTTTAGCATCCTGCTTGCTTTGCTCATTGATTCGCTACTTTGAATAGCTTGAATGACTTGATCGTCAGAAAAATTAGTGATAGCCATTACAGTTTCTTTCGCCAATAAAGGGTGTCTTTGCAACCCCAAGGTTTAGAAGGTTCAAACATTTTGAAACCGCAAGCTATCAAACTGTTGGCAGAAGCAGGATTGAATCTTGTGTCAGAAACTAACCATTTCCACCCAATAGCTTTTGCTTGTCTAATTCTGACGCGAATAAACTTTTTCTGTAATCCCTGTCCACGATGAGAAGGAATAACACCAGCACGACAAAGATAGCCACAATCAACCCACCGCACAGAGCGAACAAGACCCGCGAAACCAATATCCACGCCATTTTTAGTAGCAATCCACCAAGTCCCAAAATTTGTGTCATCGGGCTTGTCATAGGGTAAACAGATATTTTGTAGTGCAGAAAGTCTGTCTTGTACTGAATCTTTGCGGGTGTCTGCGCGAATAATCATTAGCGCATTGGATTGTTTTATTGTTAACTTGTTATGACAAAACTGATAAGGCTTGATCGGTATGGCTAATCCTATCGTCAAGCCCAATTGTCCCGCCATTAATCTTCTTGGTCAGTCCAACCCAATCAGCAGCTTCCGCAAGGTTGTTGCAATTGTGGGTTGACCAGAACCAACCAGCAGTGAGCGCAGCATATTTAGGCGTTGCCACAAGGTCAGGCTCCATCACAAAGTCAACTCCCAGGGCTTGACCAGCATGGAAATAGTTAGCATGGCCCGTCAACTGGATGCAGCCACGGCCTCTGAACCGATACCCGTCACCAGATGCCTCATCCCTGTTGCCCATGCGTGAGGAATACACCTTGTTGGCAATCTTCTTAGGGTTCTTGGCATATTGGTTGGCAATCTCCATCGTTGGAAACCTTGACTTCCACAATTTCATTAGCGTTTCAGCACGATAGTTAAGGTTTTCTTCAAGGATTCTGAAGTGTCCACACTCATGTCCACATTGACCAATGAATGCCGCTTGCTGGCGCTTTGTAGAAATACCAAAAGTATTGAAAGTCTCATTGAGTGCATCAACCCACTCAGCCCCAATGTGGAGTTTTTTCAGTTGTTCAGCGGTTACCATTCATCACCCCCATTACCTTGTTATAACTGTCAATACACGCATTCAATTGCGCGGTGTTTCTGTCGCCTTGGGCGATGATTTCGGCAATGGCTGCAAGGGTTGCTCTGTCGGAGTCAGAAGTTTCATAAACCGGTCTGACAGGTTCACTTCTTTCTTTTGGGCTATCTCCGGTGGCAGTGGGGGCATTTGTGGGGGCTTGTACACAACTTGTGGACGGGAGCCGCAACCGACCAGCACGAATAGCAGAATCAAGACTAGATTGTTTTTGATTGATGACATTATTGGCCTCCGAAAGTTTGGTTGATTGGTCATTCAGTTGTTGGGCAAGTTCACGCTCTTTTTCCCGTGATTCTTCATTCTTTTTGGCAATCTCTACTTGCATCTCAGCGTCACGATCACCCCATCCAACATGATGCCCATAGCCGTAGGCGCCACCCACAGCAATCATTGTCCCAATAATGAAATAGGGGTTAAGCATTCTTCACCTCTTGACGAGCAAGGGCGATTTCTTCCCGCACAGAATCATGCTCAAGGTGGTTTGGTGGAGTTGTAGGAGGAGGCGGTGGTGTCCAGGTTTCATCCAAAGGAGGATTAACCCAGACAGGCAAAGCGCCAGATGGGGCAGGAGGTGGGCTAGGAGGCGCAGAAACAGGCGTAGAAGGCGCTGAAATCTGAGGTGCAGGAGTTGTGCTTGTCACAGCACCAACGGCCCGTTTACCAACGATTCCACCGATTCCACCAACGATCAACAACACAATGTCGTTCAGCATCTTGGTATAGGCTTGATCGATGGGAGCCATACTCTTGATGGGTTGAGTTACAAAAGTAACTGAATAGAGCAGGGCAATCACGATGCCAAACAAAATGATGGTAATCATCACCACCACAAAGCCCCAAATGCGAACTTCTAAGTCTTCTGGGGTGTATTTATTTTTTGTCATCATCGGCCTTCTTTTCTTCAACCTTTAAGGGTTCGACTTTGGTGGTCAAGATAGGTGCTACAAGGTATTCAGGACAGGTTTGGGTGAATAAGCATCTGGGCTTTTGGCACTCAGGAAGGTCAAATTTATCAGGATTCTGGCAAACATAGCGATACCTGTCTTCACATCCTGCCAACAAGAAAATGCACAAGAGTGAGGCGGTAATCACACACCACAGGAATCTATTTTGGCTCATTACGATGCTTCTCCATTTGTTGACGCTCGTACTCTAATTGCTGGCGCAGTCTTTCCATGCGCTCAATCTGCATTTTGCTTTCTCTTTGTGCCGCCAATGTGTCATAGTAAATGCTTCCTATCAGCGGAAGCAGTAGGACAAAGACCAGCACCATAGCAACTAATGCGACTAGAAACCCCATCTTACCTTTCGATCCATTACTAGGAGGCTGAAAAACAGGAGGAGGTACAGGACGAACACTAAACAAGCTACCCCGTAGATTGCCTTGTCTTGGATTGCGCTGATTACCTTTCTGCGTTGCCATTCAACCTCTCGTTGTTTCTTCTCTTGGGCCAGCCTTGCTTCTTCTTGTTCTTCAATGATCTGAACCCGCATCGCATTGACCCTGGTATACAAGTTCCCCAACTCTGGGGGTGACTGATACACCATAATCTCTCGAATCTCCTTGGCTAACTTCTCAAACTGCGTCTTGGCAAGTTCCCTGTTTAGCGCCGACTCCATGATGTTTTGATTTGGGTCATAGACAGTCTTAGACTTTTCTTCTTCTTCTCGAATGTGGTCTGCAAGCTGTTGCTGAACCTTGAAGAACTGCGACAGATTAGCTGCCAAGTCAGAGACAACCTTGTTCTCATCCCAAACCTCTGGTTCAGCCTTTTTTGCTTTGGGAGCAACAGCAGGGGCTGTGGGCTTAGGCTTTTTCTTCTTGAAGAACCCAAAGAAGCCACCCACTTCTTCAGCAATAGCCGTGACCTCTTTAACAGTCTTTTGGGCTGCGGCAACAGTTCCCTTGACCTCTTTATAGAGTTCACAGCCTTTGCGAATAGCTGCGACACAGCCATTTGCCATTGCCAGAAGGGTGAGAGGATCAATTTTGCGCTCCTATCGAATAGGTATGTCGCTAACATCAAATTCACCAGCACTAGGCTTTAAAAAATCAGTGTTAGATTCTGCTCCAAGAATATTAGCAATTGGCTCTACAACAATTTTTGTAAATGCTGATGGAGATGTTAACTTTTCTTTTGCTGTAGATAAGAAGGTAATTGCTCTTGCCCCTTTTGGGTCTTGTAGAACTTTTGCCAAACTGCGTTGAGATAACATCAATCCTCCAGCGGCAATAGCAGCACTTCCCAGGTTATCTTTCATGTTGTTTTGTTGTTCTGGAGTTAAGGCAAAGTAATATCCAGAAGCAATAGCCGCTGCGGGAGTCAAAACACCAGCGCCAGCCCTAACAGTTTGATAAGTAGAAATAGGCAATCCTTTTACATCAACAAGTCCAAGTTTTGCACCATTGTTCATTGCTTTAATCGCATTGTCTTGTGGAGTGCCTGAAAATAACCTATCGTAAGTATTTTTCATGGCTTTGTTTTGCTCTAAATCATTGGCAAATTTAAGCATATTTTCTGGGGTATTAACCATTGCCTCAAGATAACCATAACGCAAAGCATCTATGATTTGATTTGAAGGTTTTTTAGCTAAAGTTCCAGCCGCAGCAATAGACTGATACAGGTCTTTTATTGGAGTTTCATTTCCAGTTTTAAATAAATATCCTCCAACTTGTTCTGGATTTAATGTTAACGCCTGAGTAATTGCATCTGATTGCAACCCTTGTACACCATCTCTATATGTGTTTGTAACTTTTAAATAGTTTTTATATGTTTCTGGATTAAGAGTTGACTTGGCAGATGCGTCCATTGCACTGTCAATTTTTTCAATTAAAGTAGAAATTGTTTTAGATGCTCTACTGTCTTTTTCTGTTGCGGTTGCAGATGCATACTTATCACGATTTTCAGCAAGCCACCTTGATCGAATATCATGCATATATTGCATATCAACATTTGGCGGCAACCTTTTTATTTCACTCAATATGCTTCTTTGTCCAGCAGTCAACGATGCTGGTTTAGTAAGTTGAGCACCAGCCCAAGAATTTAATCCAAAGGTAGAGATAGTTGATTTTTTATCAGCAAATATTTTGTCATATTCTGGTTTAACAAGTTTTCCAAGAGAGTCTTGACCTTGCTTAATGAAGTTTTGTAATATTTCTCCTGACGCATATTGAGATGATGTATTGCTTCGCAATGCTTGCTCAAACTCTGGGCTTTTTACTAAAGATGCAAGAATGTCTTTTGATCCAGACTGCAATGCCTCAGTTATCTCTTTTTGTTTTTGATTAAAAATTCCATAAGTAACTGGCGTGTATGAAAGACGATCTAAAACTGACAATACATTTGACCCAGTTCTTGCCGACAATGGCAATGATGAACCTTGTTCATTTAAAAATCTTTCTGCCGCCTTGTTTGCATCTGGAGCATCTTTCTGTGAGAACCCAAGTTTGTCAGCGCCAAATCTAAGCACCTTTCCAGCGCTTTTTAAAACAAGATTTCCACCTAAATCCCATGCGGCCTCTTCTAATCCAGCGGCAGCAATAAGAGATGCAGAAGGCTTTTCTTGCCTAATGACTTGCTCAAAAGCCTCTCCAGCAGCGCCACCAACTCCAGCGCCTGCAACACTCCCAGCAAGTGCACCAGCAGGGCCGCCCAAAGCACCCAATATTCCACCACCAATAGCACCAGCCATGCCACCAATTTCTTGAGCACCAAGAGCACCCCTTGGAGCACGATAGTCTGGGCTTAAAACTGATTTTGAGAATTCTTTGTCAGTTTTCTTTTGCTCTAATGCTTTTTCATCTTCAACAACAGCGATGTCTGATACATCAAATAATCCAGCCATATTAAAGCCCCAATTCTGATTTAAGTTGTTGTATTTGCTCTGATTGCGATTTAGTCATTTGCTTATTTCTTCTTGCAGTAGCAATAAGTCCTTGCAAATTGTTTAGCTTTGTTTGGAATTCAATTCGCTGATCTGCTTCACTAAATCCTATTGTTGTTTTATTTTTATCACGATATTCTTTTGCCTTGTCGTATGTATATTTGTTTTCTGCAAGGTCTACTCGCAATAAATTAACAAGACGCTGAATTGTTTCTGGTTGCTGTATTGCATTTGGTGCTGTTTTTTCCAAACGATCCAATTCTTTGGCAGCAAGTGAGCCAGGAAAGTTTTTAACCAAAGGAAACACATATCTAACACCCATTGCCTGAATTAGCTGGGTATTTGATGCGGCTTCTTTTAAGTCGCTTCCAATTGGTATCCCAAGAGCAGACAAAGAAGTAACAACGCCTTCTTTGCCCTCCGCAAACTTGCCCGTAAAGGCGTTTTGCAATGCTGTCTCAAGGGTTGCTAAGTTTCTTAATGAAGATGTTCCAGCGGCAACTGCACTACCAAGTTTATTGAAGTCGGCGGCAGAATACTTGCCAGTTTCTTCACCTTCTTTTTTAAACGCAGGGCCAAGTGCTAGACCAATGGAATTAATTGCTTGAGTCAATTCCGATGCAGAACCAATTTTTTGTATGTTTTGAGTGTAAAGGTCATATGCTTCTTTGTCTTTTACAGGATCAAGAGCAGACCTTTCGTTTAAAAGTTTTCCAAGCGGAGAGGTTGCCTGAACTTTTTCTGATTTTTCAAGTCTATTAATTTGTGCTTTTATGCTGTTGTATTCAGTTGTGCCTTCTTGAGTCTTTGCAAGAGCATCTGTCAGCACCCCAAGTTCTCTAGCAACTTGAATTACATCAGAAACTTTTTCTGGCTTACCTCTTGTAAGGGCTGTTAATTGATTTTTAACTAAGTTGATTGCACGATCTCTTTCTGGAGATTGAGGAAATTTAATTAATTGATCTAATCTGTCAGTTAAATCTGATTCAGCCCTTGCATTACGTTGTTCAGGAGTCATCTTTTCAGCGGCTCGTTGTTGAGCCAATGCAACTTCACTAGATGCCTTACGAGCAAGATTTGCAGCTTCTAATGCGCCCTGAGTATCTCCAGCCTGTTGCAAAGCCTGTCCATATTGAACAAGACCTTCTGGAGTGCTTATGTCATTTTGCTTTGCCAAGGCATTGCGTATGCTATACAAGCGCATCTGAGGGTCTTCTACACCCATCAGACCAGCAAACCCACCAGCGGCACGACCAGCACCAGCTTGGATAGCGGCATTTGCATACTGCATAGGGTCAAGTTGTGCCATAGCAATAGCATCTTTCATCCCCTGACGATTGCGTTGTTCCTGATACATCTCAGGACTAACGCCAAACAAACTTCCAACAATATCTGTTGCCATGATTACTCCTTAAATTAACCTGTAACGCCAGGGATATACAGTCCTTGACCACCTTTGGCACGATATGCAGCTAGTTGGTTGTTATAGTTTTGCATCATTTCATCTTGCGCTTGTTGTTCTTCAGGTGTTAGTGGTTCTACCCTCCCAAATTCATCAGTACGCAAAGGATTTATTGTGGTTCCTGCGCCAAACAGTCCTGGCAACGCACCGCCAACAAATTCACCCAATGCGCCACCAAACTGAGTGTTTCCACCAGCACCAACCAATGCTCTTGCCAATGGGTTGTATTGCATAGAAGGAAGTCTAGCAACAGATGCCGCAGTGGTTCCTCTAACTCCAAGTTCGCCAGCCCTTGCGCCAGCAGTAGAACTCAATTGAGCCAACTGTTGACTCAACGACAAGGGTTGTTGTCCAAGCTGTTCAAGTGATGAACCTACGCCAATACCAGTGCTGAATGGTGCATAAGCACCTGTCAATCCCTGACCATAAGCGCCAAGCAAATTAGCGCCAGTACCCATCAAGCCAGCACCAAACTGCACTTGTTGTTGACCAGCTTGCTGTGCGCCAGCAGCCAATTGAGCATCCTGTTGAGCCAAAGCGTTGTAGTAGGCTTCCATCTCAGGAGATGACGCACCCAAACCAGCCGCACCACTTGGACGAGCACCAGTAGCGCCCACAGACAAACCACCACGACCTGTTTGAAACAACTGATTTTGCAGTTGAGCCAATTGACGCTCACGGCTAGGAGCCAACAAGTTCTGTTGTTTAGCCATGTAGTCAGCGGCAACCTGCTCTGGAGACTGAGCCAAGTACTGTTGACCCAAGCCAAACAAGCCTTGTGCGCCAGCAGTTAAAGGAGCATAACGACCAGCCGCCTGTTCTGCCTCAGTCAAGCCTTGACCAGTTAAGGCCATAACTCGATCTTGCATTGCCTTGAGTTCTGGGGTTAACTGATAACCAGCACTTGTCAATTGACCAGTTGTAGGATCAACTTGGAATTGGCTTGTGCCAAACCTTGTGGTTGTTCCAATGGGCCTGAACTGAGAGCCACCAACAGCTTGGCCAGTTGCACCAGAAATCATCCTGGCTTGTTCTTCAGCAGCTTTAGCCGCAGTTTCTCCAGCCAAAATGCCACCAGCGCCACTTACAGCACCGCCAAGTAAGTTACCTAATTGACCTGCTGCGCCACCAAGTTGCAATGATGGCTGCCGACCAGTAGCGCCACCCAATAGTCTTTGCAAAAAACTTTGAGTTGTAGGTTGTTGAGTTCTAGGCGCTGCACCACCTCCACCGCCAAGTAATCGTTGAACTTGCCCAATAGTTAGATTTCCATAACCACTTAAAGCGTTTAAATCGCCTGGAGTTGCAGAAACCTGACTTCCACCAGTTCCACCTGCATACCCATAGGGGTCTTCTGTGTAGTCTGTTGGAGGAGTTCCTGTGTATCCATACGGGTCTTCAGCATAATTGAAGTAAGACGGGGTTCCGCTATACCCATAGGGGTCTTCTGTGTAATCTGTTGCCATATTTCCTCCAGTATTTCCAGTAATCGGTGTTGTTGGTGTTGAAGTGGTTATTGGTGTCGCTGGTTGCGATACAGAAAATCCAGAACCATCATTAATAATGTCTTTTGTGTCAAATGCTGATGCAGTTGTATCTTTTAGGAATGGAGCCAAGCTATCTTGCAAGGCTGTCTGACCAGCAGTAACCTGTGCTTCAGTGGGAACTGTTGCAACAGAGCCTGGAATAAGTGAATCAACTTTAATGTTGGAAACGCCACGAATCAATGCTTGCTCACCAGTTTGACCAGAAAGCAAACCAGCAGTAGTTCCAGCAGCTACTTGTCCTGCAACAGCAGACCCAGTTGCACTAGCAGCAGTGCCACCAGCAAGACCAGCACCAGCATTGATAATTGCAGATTTAACGGCATCTTCTGGATTTTTACCTGCCAAAAGATTGGTTGATGTACTGGTAATAAAGTTTTTTACTGCACCAGGATCACCGCCAAGATAATTTCCAACAGCGCCACCAGCAGCGCCAATAACACCAGCTTTCAACGCTTCTTCTGGAGATTTACCTTGTGCAACCTGCAATGCGGCATTTGCTATACCAGTTCCAACTGCCGTAGCCACAGCCGCAGATGTTGCCGCTGGAAGCAGTCCAGCAGTTATCATCTGTTGACCAATAGCTGAACCAACGCCTGGGGCGGCAACACTCAATGCAATTGCCGCAATCAATGGTGCATTCTGAGAAAGGCTTAAATCTTTGTCTAGTTGAGCAAGGTTTGTGCTAATCGTCTTTTCAATAGGCTGAAATACATTTGTAACAGCATTACTAATAGAGCCAAATACTCCACCGCCACCCCTATTTGCATTTATGGCAGCCTGTAACTCAGAGCCAACATATCTATTTCCAGCAGGGTCGTAAAGAACTTCGGCATTTACATTAAATCCAGGTTGAGCAGCCGCTTGCGGGTATGGGTCTAATTCACCCGTTGTTTTGTTGTATACATAATAATTTTTTAATTCTTGTTCTGTCATGTCACACCCCCAATGCCAAAAGAACCTGCAAGCACTTGCAAGTTACATTGAGATTGTTTTGTACTGCGTTCATTACACAGTGCCGTTAGCCACAATGTTGCCCAACACAGTCAGGTTGCCAGAACTGTCAATCTTCATTACATCTGTTCCTGAGTGACGAATAAGTAGATTAGACCCACTCTCAACAAAGCTGAAGTTTGTGAAGGTTCCATCTGCCTTAGTTGAAATGGCAGTGGAAATGTTGGTGAACTCAGTATCAATCTCAGTTCCCTTGACAACCTTGCTTGCATTCCCTGGCGACAAAGCATCTTTAGCCGCAAAGTTGGTGGTTTTGGTGTAATTTGCCATGTTTCTTCCTTAAACCAGTTTGCCATTCTTGGCTTGTATCTCAATCTTTTGAATGCTCACAGGATACCCATTGATCTGCACTTCATAACCTGTCTGCACAGTCTTGCCAGAACCTGATGTTTGACCAACCAAAGTCTGCAAAGAAATACCATCTGAGTAGTAGGCAACAGGAGAGCCATTTGCTCCATATTCAGCAGTTCCATACTCAGACACAGTTGACTGAGGGATTTGCAATGTGGTTGAGTAATACTGACCAGAGAAGTCATATCCCCACTTGATGATGAAGCCTTGGTTTGAGCCACCAATAACCACCACAGAAATACGCTTCAGAATAGATGTGACATTGGGCTGTCCCAGGTCAGCATAAGTCGTGAAATACTGCAATCGGTATGTGCTTGCATGGTCAAGGTAAGTGCCATACTTGCCCACATAACCATTCTTGCCAATCAACAAGTCTCCATTGCGTTTAGCAAGGAAAGCCGTTGGAGTGATGGAATCCCACACAGTTACCCGTGAAGAACCATCTTGCAAAGCCGCCTTGGTGTCAAAGCAGTAGGTCTGAGTAGCAGTTGGGAAGTTAATCAGGTAGAAAGCATTTGACTCTGAATAGACTGCCTTGATATTTGCCAATGTCTCAGCATTCACAATCGTCATCAAGTCATTGCGAACATTCTTAGACAAGTCACGCAAAGGCGCAGACTTCTCTTGAATGGTTCTCAGGAATGAGCGAATGCCACTGTTTGACAGGAAAATCACATCACTGCCTGTATTGGCAATGGAGTCTCTAGCAATGCAACCGATGTTGCTCACAGCATCACTCAATGTAATGCTTGATGGCGTAGTTGCACCAGCATAAATCAAGATTTGACGCTTGCCAAAGATCAACAAGAACCCATTGTGAGCCGCCAATCCAGTGATTTCATCTGAGCCATTAGGCCAAACTCTGGAAACATCCAAAGTACCAGATGTTCCTGTTGACCAGACATGACCAGCTAACAGGTCAGAGAAGTAGACAGTTACATTGTCAGCAGTGGTGTTAGCCACCCACAAGCGACCATAAGCAGAGATAGCAATATTGGCTTGTGGAACAGTCGCCACATAACCAGTTTTCTCGCTTACACGCTTGAATGTGGTGGTGCTAACAGCAGGATCATAAACAAGTGCATCATGACCTGTTTGGAAGAAATATGTGATTCCATTCAAAGAGGCACATTGCCAATTACTTGCGGTAATTGTTGGTGCAGTACCCCCACCCCCATAGGTCAACTCAACAACACTTGAGCCACTGAGTTTAAATAGCTTGTTGTTTCCAGCAAACAGAACAGTCAAAGTGCCATCAGTCTGCACCAACTCATGGATAACACCAACATTGTTGGCTCCCAAGTTGCCAGAGGATGTGTTAACCCTTGAAAAGCCTTTACGAGAGCCAATGCGCCCGTATTGGTCAATCACGCAGTTTGTTGCAATCGCAGCGTATCCAGCCGCTAAATCAAGCGGAGAGTCTTGTGTATTGAGTCCAAAGAAGCCTGGAGCCGATACAGAAAAGGTCTGGATTTGCTGGCTCATGTTGATACAAATTGCTGATTTTCTGGATACCGATTTGCCTCTAAAGCAATGTAGTCAGAGAGCATGGATCGAAATAGTGTGTATGCCTCTGATGAAGACAGTCCACCATCTTCACCACGCTCAACCAATGCCCTGGCATACGCACCTTGAGCAACAACCACATCAGGAACAAGAATGACAGTTCCATCTGCCGCCAATGGAGCCTGTGGAATTGTTAGAGCAAACATGATGCTATACACACCATCTGGCCTTGGATACAGCGTTACTTTGGTGTTGTAGCTTGTGTCTACACCATCAAAGACATATTCACTTGGGATGCCCGTCATAATCACAGAGAAGTTCTGCTTACGATTCATATCCACAAAAGTGGTGTTTTTCAGGCTAATATTGCTCGTTGCATTGATGGCATCCATCACTTGGAACTTCTGTCCAGCACCAGTTAAGCCATACTGATAAGTGCCAGCAACAGTACTAATAGTGACTGTTTGACCAAGTGCATTCCAGCTAAAAGCATCTTCAACCTGACGCTTTGTGTCATTGACAAACTTGGCAATCAGAGTGGAATATGAGGTTTCGTTGTAAGTGGTTACAACAGGCTCACGCAAACGAATCAATACATCGTTGACAAGTTCAAGTAATGTCATTGGGCTGCCTCATTTCGCTTTTGCCTTGTTCCTTGCGGATATAGCTTTAGCTTTTGCCTTTGCGTCAGCCTTGGAATTTGCACCCCATGCCTTTAGCGAAAGAAGCAGTCTCGTTGGTTCACCATTCTTGAACTCAGGGCCATCCATGTTGCCCATTCGAGCCAAGAAACTTGCTCTACGGGGATTATCCCCTGATTTGACAGGAGGCTTTAAGTCCCCGCCAGTTGCCGCATTATAAGATGATCTGCCCTTGGCATTCAAGCCGCCTTTTGGATTTTGACCAGCTTTTGTTTGCCAAACAGGAGATTTCATCTACTTCACCTTTTTAACCTTCTTTGCAGTCTTTGCAGCTTGTTTAAAGTCGGCGGCAGTAGGCGCACCCTTGGCCCCTACCTTCCGCATCTTCTCACCAGAACCTTCAGCTATACGCTTACGCTTTGCTGCGATGTTGGAATAAAGTCCAGGTTTCATTTCTTGGCCTTCTTCTTAGGTTTTGCCATGCCAGCTTCAGACAATGCAATGGCAATGGCTTGCTTACGGGAAGTCACTTCTGGCCCTTTTTTAGACCCAGAATGCAGAGTTCCCTCTTTGTACTCACGCATGACTTTCCCAACCTTTTTAGCCGCTTTGGTCATTTTCATGGCGTTTCCTTAGTACAGAATCTTAGCTGTGATGGTTCCAGTGACATAAACAGTGCAGTTAGCCCGTAGATATGTCGGTGCATTTGCAATGGTTATGATGCCATTGGCAGTCAATGCAGTGCCAATAGTTGACCAGTTTGTGCCATCCAAGCTACCTTGCAGGGCTACAGTTGCACTGGTGATACCAGAAACTTGCAGGAATGCAGGTTGACCAGCATCTGCTTGAACTGCTGTAGATGCACCAGTTGCAACAACTGCGTTTAATAGAGTAATAGGGGCTGTTAAGGATGACATTATTTTGCCTTTTTAGCTTTGTTCATCATGTTGGTTGCAGTGCGTTGACCCTTTTTAGGGAGCATCTTTGGTTTCCCAATTGCTACCATGACAGTGACAGGAACACTTTTCTTCTTTGAAGAAGACTTTGACTCTTTCATTGGCTTACCATACATCATGATTTTTCCTTGGTTATTGGCCCACCAGACTTCCAGGCATCACAGGTGCGGGCCGCTGCACAGGTGAATTGAAACAGATCACAGTATCCCAGGTTAGCCGCCTTGACAAAGTTTTCGTCATAGGACAACTCACCCTCGTTTTCATCCTTTTCCAGACCAGATTTGATGCACTCCATCATTTTGGGAGTCTGAATGAAAGCGGCACAGTTCCCACATACCATGCCTTTGATGGTAGATGTGGGAGAGTTATACATCTTGGCCTTTTTCAACCAGAAAGCATCATTTGCTTCATCAGGGTTGGGTGGGCCATAACCAAACTCTTTGAATGCGTTATTCCTGTTTTTCAGGTTAACAGTTATATCCTGAGTGGCAATAGGGCAAGACTTGCCTGAGAGCAAGCCTTTCATTTGAACAGCCTCTCACCAACATAGGTAAGTATGCCGCCAACAGTGGATGCAATGGTCATCCCCATCCAGAATCCACCTTTACTCTTATTCGCCAACTCAAGCAATGATTTCACATCTTTGCTCAAAGAGTGAACTTCTGTCTGGAGAGCCTCAACTTGAGCCTCCAGCCTTCCAAAATCTCTAGCGTCTATATCAGACATTTGCAACTTTCCTTGGGCGACCCATGCGCCGTACAACTGGCGGCATGAAGGGAGTATCTGTCCTCACTTCATCAGGAATGTCAGACACTTCTTGTTCATCAATACGAACATAACCCTGATGACCCTTCATTGAGTCAATGTCATGTTGCAAGGTAAAACTCACTGTGTTACCAGACTGAAGACAACGAAAAGTAGCCATTGAAAACCTTAAATAAGAAAGGGGGGACAAGCCCCCCAATCTTTAGACCATGCGAGCAGCTACAAGACGAATCTTGCAAGATGCCAAGTCTACAGTGCTACCAGATTCGTTTTGAACACGAATACTAATAACATTTGCAGCAGAGACATAAGCAGTGACGCTCATGCCAACTTCATCCACGGCAAAAGAACAACCCAAGACCATATCGCCCAACGCCACGCCAGGAACGGCAACAGTTTCGGTTTCACCCGCACCATCAACCAAAGAACCAGCATCAAGCGTTGCAACAACAGACCAAGTGTCATTAAAAATACCACGAAAAGTGTCGTTGTTTCTATCTACAACAACAGCGGTAGCAGCAGCCATTTTGTTTCTCCTAATTAGGTTAAAAAAGTCCCCCCACCACTAGGGCAGGGGGCGCAACTGCAATTAGGCGGGAACCAAAAGTGCAAACATAGATGCAGATTTGGCTGCACTTACGCTTGCGGCTGCACGCAGAATCTGAACGCCATACAAGGTATCAGAGGTAAACAGAGTAGCCAAATACTCTTGTTTGTACTGAACTTGTGAGCGAACAGCAACTTGCTCAACCAAAACCATTGCATCGCGGTGACCCATGAGACAAACTCGCGCATTGCCAGTGCCTGATGCAGTGTCGCAATTGCTTGAGACAAACACAGGGATGCCGTACAAGTTACCGATCTCACCAGTGCGAATGGTACTGTTAGTACCGCCCACAAAGGCTTGTTCAGTGTAACGAGCCAAACCCATCAGGGTGTTGCGACTTGATGGAGGAATCAAGAAGAAACGCTGATCCATAGGGGTATCGGTGTCATCCAAACGCTGAATAGTGCGGCGAATGGCGGCATCGGTCAGTGCTGACTCATTGTTGTTTGCGGCAACATAAGCAGTCGTACCATCGCCACCAATGAACGCACCAGTTGCGTAAGCATTAGTACCTGCACCACCATTGGTAGAACGACCCAACTGAACCAAGTCGGTATCAACTTGTTTAGCCAGGGCATAACCAGCGTCAGAGGTGTAGAAGTTACGCAAGCTGTTCAGGGCTTGGGCCTCGACAATATCCTCAATCAAGCGGCTATATTCATAGTGCTTGTTGATCGACACGTTCACTTCAGACTCAGTAGCTGCAATCAAAGTGACTGCGGCTTCTGCGGCCTTGGCAGATGCTGAACCACGGGTAGGTGCGGGGATATGAATCGTATCGCCCTTCTTACCTTTGAAGTTCATCTTCATAACGAGGTTAGCAAGAACCAAGTTTTTCTTGTAAGCCGCAACAATCTCATCACTCCAAATGTCAGGAATGAATTTGTCTGCTGTGGTCGTAGTAACTGAGTTACTGGGGGAAAATGCTGTTGCCATGTTGTTTCTCCTAAGAAACGAAAGTTAAGTTACTTAACCCGTCCATCTGCGTATGCTTGCATGATTTCACCACTCAAAGCATCGTATCTGTCAGGTTCTGTCA
>Ga0209500_10000477_pt1 | contig 34432 bp, 51 predicted proteins | sample S_140212_EF_Meta_FD_187323 | JGI IMG/M metagenome (GOLD analysis project Ga0209500, IMG submission 187323) | Freshwater microbial communities from Lake Simoncouche, Canada to study carbon cycling - S_140212_EF_MetaG (SPAdes) (version 2) | ecosystem: Environmental > Aquatic > Freshwater > Lake ...
TACGACCGCCATGAGCCTCTGGGCTTAATGTGGTACTTGCTGTGATTTCAACAGTAGTAGCTGGGCCTTGTTGATAAATGCCGCCCAATGAACGAACTGGGCCTTGAAACGTGGTACGTGCCATGATAATTCCTTACATACAAGTTAAGTGTATCAATCTGTATGTCGTCAGCCGGGACTGTTTGATACACCGGAAAGCCCGGATTGGGAACAATATACAACAAAAGAAAAAGGGGCACAAGGCCCCTCTTCAAATATTTCCAAAGAAATATTAGGCTCCGGGTGAACCGAAGATGCCCAATGGGTCTGACACACCGAAGCTATAACGCTCGCGGGATTTGTAACGAACGTTACCTGTGTCAAAGTCACCGTCCATGCCTGTAGACAAGGGGGTGCGAACAAAGTGCTTCAAGCCGTTAGGCACATCGGTCAACAGGAACCAAGCGTTGGTGTCTGTCAAGAAGTGGTTAACGGTATAGCCTTCAGGGATTGAACCGTTGTTCTTTAATGCGTTGATATCATTGTCAGCTGTAGAAACGCGGAGTTCGGTTTCCAGCAAACGTGTAGCAACGAACATCAAAGAAGGAGGAACAACCAACTTCTTAGGCTTAGCGGCAATCAACAAACTACGCTCATCTGTCCAAGCAGCGATTTGAATAACAGCGTTTTCCAACGATGTTTCATTCAAGTCGGCAGCTGTAGAAGGAGTGTTGCTGTTAGTACCACCAGACACCAAGGGGTGTGCTGTAGAACACAAAACCTGGCCGTCGCCGTATGTTGGGCCACCGCTAAAAGCGTTGTTCAACACATAAGCAGCTTTAACTTGCTTGGTGTAAGCCATACCGCGGGCCAAAGCCTTGGTATAACGTGAAGACAAGCTGTCATACAAGTTATCTTCCACGGCTTCTTCAGTGATGGAGAAACCCATCGCGATTGTTTCGTGTGTATAACGTGCAGTCCATGCTTCCTGTGCATTGTCATAAGCGATGGCTGAGCCCTCGTTTTTGACCGGTGCAGCAGAGAAACCAGACAGTTTTGTCTCTTCTTCAAAGCTACGCTCAGATGTCTCTGTTTCGTAGATTTCTTTATGCTCTTCGCCGTATTTAGCATACTCTAAGCCAAACAAAGCATTCAAGCCTGGGAGCAACTCTTTAAGTAGCTGTGCGCGTGAAATAGCCATGGTAAGTTACTCCTTAAACACCAGTGGTGCTGTTGTACTGCGCCGTGTTGATCTTTACGATAAATTCGTAATAGGTCGTAGCGGCAGTTGTTGCAGGGCCTGTGGCTGTGTCAGGAACGACATCAATCACGCGAATAGGCAATGTATTGGTAGTGTCGGCAGAAGAGCCATCAATACCATAGTACGAATCACCTGTGGTTGTAGAACCAACGTTAGCAACCAAAGCCACATTAGAACCAACAATACTACGAGCGTAAGCTGTAGGAGTGGTGGAACCAGCGACAGTGGCGCAAACACGGAACGCTGCACTAGGATCATCCACAACAAAAGCCAAAGCCATGTTTGTTGAAGTTGAAGTAGCAGCAGGGTAGTTCTGTGCGAACGTAGGCTGACTCAAAGAGTTGATGTAAGAACAACCAACCAACACACCAACAATTGCACCTGAGTTAGTTGTACTGGCAGCCACGATGTAGCCGTTAGTGTCAACCTTGACGGTATCACCGTTCAGGATTGCTGTTGCATAAGAAGGCGCAACGGGGATTTGACGGATCGCTCCGGCGTAGGGTAGTCCGTCCAGTCGGTTGACTGGCTTGAAACCATACGTCTTATCAATCGTAGGATATGCCATTTAAGACTCCAAAAAAGTTAAATACCTTTACCGAAAGTGACCGTGGACTTACGTTCTTTGAACATAGGCATCCGCGGATCATTCTCGCGCATGTATGTGTTGTCTACAGACTGCATCTGCGACTCAGACAATTGTCTATAGTGCGCATTACGCTGGTGCGTAAACTCCACAGGTGTTTTGCAAAGCAACAAACCTCCCACCTCGATACTGTCTGGAAACTTTGCCGCAGCAGAATTAAACAGACGAATCTCTGGATGGTCAGATGCTTTAACTGGCTCCCAGCCCTCGGCAAGCTTTGAGGAATAGTTAGTGGCGTCATCTTTGCCTTGCGACGCAATACGAATCCAACGAAACGCATAACCCTCTTCCGGATTCGGATCGGGTAGAAGTTTGGGGGGCATCCATTGTTTAGGACGCTCCGCCTTTTCGCGGGTTTCAAGTTCGCGTGGTGCGCGGTTAGTTTTTTCCATTATATTTTCCTCATTTCTTCAGCAACTTTACGAGCGTACAGTTCCAATGGAACTCCCAATCGCTTAGCGATATTCACCTGGGTCTGCGTCAGCACGATCTTTTTAGGCGCTGTGCTACGGGTTGCAGGTGCAACAATGTTGGATTTAGTGCGTTGAGGTTTCGCATCAACGGACTCATCGGCTCCAAACTGATCCGAGAATCTTTCCCTGATGTCAGCGTCGATACGTCGATAGTATTCTTCGCTGCCAGCTGGTATCCCTTCGCCTACCAAATCTTCATGCAACCCAAGGGCATATGAAGTCATCCGTTTGTTAGGTCCAAACCACTGGTTCTTTTCAGTCCAAGCAAGCAGTTTGTCATCAAGCGGTGCAGGTCTGGTAGGCTGCGGTTGCATTTGTACAGGAGTTTCTGTTTCCTGTAAAGGGGTCGGTCTAAAATTATTTACCTTATCCGCTTTCATCTTGGCGCTAGTTAATGCCTCTTGGGCATTGACCAGGGCTTCTGAATCACCGGATTCGTAGGCCAGCTTGTACTGGCGTTTGGCGGTTTCCACCTCATTGGCCACTACTTTTTTGGCTTGTTCTATCAGCGCGTTTTGGTTCTGGTTAACAGAGCCTTTTAAGCGATTATTTTCTTCGGCCAGTGCTTGGGCAAAACGCAACGCTTCATCTTTTTCCCGTTGAGCCGCCTCTTTAGCCCGTCGCTCTTCGTGGTAGCCCTTGGTGAAATGCTTGATGCGCTTTTGGACGCCTTCGTCGTATTTGGTCAGCTCATCTTCCGCAAACTCTTTAGGCGGTTCAGCCATAGGGGTGCGGCCACGGTCAGCTATGGGCGTGTCATCTACTACTTCTATTTCTGGATCCGCTTCCGGCTCCACAACTTTGCCGCCTTTTCGGGCGTTAACTTCCACCTCATCGGGAAATTCAAATTCTGTTTTTTCAACTTCTGCCATGATTGCTCCTTAATTTGGACGTTGGATACCACGAGGGTCTTGCACAACCGCCTGAACGGAATCATCATTAATCAGGCGCCATTCGGTGCCATGAATTTTCATGCGGGTTCCAGTGTTAGGACGTACTAACACAAAGTCACCCACTTTGCAGCTGGGCCCAGATGGAAATCTGGCTGCATCTTTAAATGCATCAGGGCCAATCTTGGCAACAAACAGCACGGGGGATAGAAGCTCCTCATGGTGCATTGCTGTGGCGGATTTTAAAATCCCTGTTTCGCTAAACTCTTCTTCTGCCTTGGGCAACATACACAAGATATGGTATGTAGCCGGGTCCGGCACCTGCTTGGCCTTCTCTTCCGTGGATGTATTTAGCAATCCGGAAAGATCTACGGCTTTCACATCAAATTCAGTCATCGTCATAATCCTTAATTTTTCGCACAAGGTCAGCAATTTCCATCTGTGCGGTTTGCAGACCTCGGATAGTTCCGCACAGTTCTTTGTAATGCTCGTGGGATTTAGCTCCACCAGCACTAACAACATCGACCACCTGCTGTACCTGGTCTTGCAGTTTGCCGTTCAAGATATCAAGCAGTTTGTGATCCATCATTCATCCTTTGACGTATTTTGGTTGTTAACGTTTTCAGCAGCCCTCGCTGCTTGGCGCATTTTCATAGCGTGTGCCTGATCTGCGTGAGACAACTTCTGCGCATGCACTTGACCGCCGTGGGCCATAGCTTGTTGCTGCGTTTGTTGCTGTTGCTGAGCAGCTTGCTGTTGCTGGGCCTGGGCTTGTTGAAGCTCCATCTGTTTAGCGGCTATTTCTAAACCATGCAATTCTTGGGCTTGCATAATTTCTTGCTGCAAACGCATGGCCGCCATAGCTGGGTCTTCACCAGTTTTTGCCGCATTTTCGCGAGCTTTGAGAGATAACTCTTCAGCTTTCAGTTGTAAATCGCCCTTGACTTTGAGCAACTTGGTTTCGGCATCTTGTTTGCGAATAGCCAATTCTGCCTGTTGCATTTGTACAACGGGGTCTTGTGCCATCTGTTGAGCTTGCTGTTGTTGTACCTGACCTTTGCTCTGGGCCAACAATTGCGTAGAAGCTTGGGCCACCAAACGGGAAAGAATTAATTCTGACTCTTCTGGCAAATCTGAATCTGGCGCCGGCATTGGAACACCTAACTGTTCTTCCACTTTCTTGCGGTAAGCAAAAGCCAGGTGTTCTGCAATGTGGGCCTGAATCTCGGCCATCATCTTCTGGGCCATTGGGTTCTGGCCAATCTGCGCCATCAAAAGCGGGTCTTGCATCATGCTTACGTGAACAGCAATGTGTGCGTCGTGGTCTTGGTAGATGAAAGCTTTTGTAGGCTCGCCGTTTAGGAAAGCCATGTTCTCGCTCACGGGGTCGCGCGGCTTCATGTCGTCTTCCACTGGTACCAACTTGTCAGCATTCTTAATACCCAGCACTTCTATCATCTGTCTGTGTAGAACAGGCAAGTTGTAAATCTGGGGAGCTTGCTGCGCCAGTTGGATAACAGCCTGGTACTGCATGATCCGCTGAGCCATCGTGGAACTATTCGGATCCGACACGGGAATAACATCCACCATGTCGTAGTCTTCCCGCTTGGCCATGCGGTCTCCGCTAGATGGATCAAACTCATATTCACCTGGCGTGTTATCACGAATGATGACTCGCAGCAGTTTAAATTCCTGCTTCATAGAATAGTGAACGCGCGCCTGGACGGCAGACATGTTCTTGAGCTGGCGCTCTAGCAGTGCTAAAGTGGTACCAACCGGGGCGTTAGCCGACATATCAGACACTTGCATATCTGCAATCGAGCCTAAACGTCTACCTTCTTGGGTGATTTTGTCCAGCAATAACGACAAAACCTGGCTCGGTTCTTTGTACGGCAACATCATAATGCTGTCGCTAACCCTGCCAGCAGGCACATCTACGTCCCTAAATTCGCCGGGACTGATGGGTGTATCGTCCCCTTTTATGCGTAAACCGCGGGATTTTAGGCCTCCAGGCAGGTTAGAAAGCGTACCAGCGTCCACTAATTGGCGCAAAATGGACGTTCCAGCCCGTGCATAGCCACCAATTAGGTGAATTAAACCCAATCCATACGCGCCAAAGCCAGGAACATACGTATATTGGACAAAATGCTGGCGCTTTAGCTTGCGATTATCGTCTTCTGACCAGTTTCTACGGATAGAAAGCACCTCTGTCGTGCCACGGTCAATCGTAATCACATAAGGTAGAGCGATTCCATCTTCATCTTCGTACCCTGGCAGGTCATAATCAATATGAACTTCCAAAATCTGGTACCGGTCGTCATCAGTTAGGCTATATCCCTGGTCTTCGGCCTTCTTTTTCTCTACATCGGTATGAATCGTGACCGGTTCACCCAGTTCTACATCACGATAGAAGCCAGAAACCTGTAATTTCTTAATATCATTCTTCGTTTTGCGCATTACGTGGGTTACACGCTCGGCATTGATGACGCTAGAGGCGCCATAGGGAATAATAAAATCTTCAGCAGGGATAAAAATAGCTACTTGACGCTGATACGACGGGTCAAAATAAACTTTCTTAAACGCAGCGCCAGCTAAACCCAATGAATAAAGCATTCTTTCATGCTCGGGCCTGTATTCAGGCATCGCTTCCGTTAGCTGGAAGTTCATATCTTCCCGAACACGCTCGGCCGCGTCTTCTTTTAGCTTATCAATAGCGCCAATGATTTCTGTTTTAACAGGACCCTGGGCTGGAAACGTTTCCAAAATTGTTTCTGATTGAAACCGTACAGCAGCTTCGGTCAGAATAGTAGAAAACACACCGCAAGCACCATTCCACGGCTCGGTTCTTTCTTCGTATTTCATGCCCAGGACATCTAGTCCTTTGACATACATTTCTACCCATTCTTTTCTGGAGTTAATATCCGCGTCCACCATTTCAATGATGTCGCTGGCTATCCCTGCCAATGTACCTTTGTCAATAACTTCGGCCAGGTTTTCATCAAAGCCGCCGTCTTCAGTATCCGGCAGTAATTCAATTTCCATCCCGTCCATGCCAATACGAACACCTTCAGGATTTTCAATTTCAATTTCCATTACGGGTTCTGAATCACCCACTAATGACTCTAATCCCAATGGGGCCTGGCTTAAAGATTGTTCAATCATGTTTGACCTTAATAGTAAACCGCTTTGCGGCGAAAGCTCTGCAGCTCTTCACGTTCATCAGAATCCAAACGCAAAAACCCGCCCTGCCTGAATCTTATCAGCGCTTGGGTACTTGAGTCCACCAAATCATCATGCTCGCCATTGGGGAAAGACGCCATCTGCTCTATCACTTCACTGGCCCATCTTGTCTCAGGCGCCCATACTTTGCCCGATCTAAACAAATCCGTTACCGAATTTAATCGCACAAATTTATCATTACCCCGGCTAGGTGTGTATTCACTCACCAACATTCCCATAGACCGAAGCTCAAACACCAACGGCGCCCCAGCAGCTTTAGCTTCAATGATACAAGCGTCCGGCTCCCACTCCCTGTAGTTTGCCATCGCTTTTTCTTTCAGCTCTGGAAATTCCATTCGTTTCTGAAACGCATCTAGCAAAATCACATTTACATCATTGGGGTCGTCGTTCATGTGAAAAACCCCCCATGTCGTACAGGCCGAATAGTCCGAACGCTCATTCTTCGTAAAAGCCGTGTCCCAGCTCTGAATGATAAATTCACATCTAGGTGGATCTTCTGGCTCCCACATCTTCCACCATTCTCTTTTTACCAAAGCACCTTCTTCTCCAGTAGGAGCTTGTTGGTACTGAGCATTCCATTTAGACGGGGGTAGTTCTTCCCGTAATGCCTCTAATTCTTTGGCCGACCAGAACTCAGGCCACAACGGATTTCCACTGGGCATAATCGCGGGAAACTCCACAACTTCCCATTCCCCCAAAGAATCCCGCATCTGGGCGTCTTTTAAAACTCGGCCGGTTAAATCTCTTTCCGCCCAACGGGTCATCACCACAACAATCGCCCCACCCGGCTGTAAACGTTGCCGAGGTCCAGAGGTATACCACTCATACGTTTTATCAAAAACGCTCGGGTCCCCAGCAGCTAAAGCCGCTTCCTGTTCAGAATGCGGGTCGTCAATAATCAATAGGTCAGCACCTTTACCGGTAACAGTTCCCCCCACACCGATAGCAAAGTATTCCCCATTCTGATTAGTCGCCCACCGGCCGGCGCTTTTACTATCTTGTCTCAAAGCTACGCCAGGGAATACACGGGCATACTGTTCACTGTCCACCAAGTTACGAACCTTCCGGCCAAAGTTAACCGCCAGGTCCGACGTATTAGATGTCTGGATAATTTTTTTATTCGGGTACCTACCCAGGAACCATGAAGGTAATAGGTAGGACGCAAACTCAGATTTCGTATGCCGCGGCGGCATATTGATGATTAATCTTTTAAGTGTTCCATTGGCTATAGCTTCAAACTTCTTCGCCATCACCGCATGATGTCTACCATGTACAAACCCTGGCCACATCATCCGCACATAATTCATAAACCCGCTCTGAGCTTTCTCCCGCTCCAAAGCCAAACGATAATCCTCCACGGCGTTATAAAACACCTCCCGCTCCTCTTCAGGAAGCGTCGCCATCAAAGCATCTAACTTATCACTCATTCTAAATTCTTGAAATTAATGTACACCGGCCGAATTGATCTTCCACTTTTGCGCAATTTCTTCAACACCCCTTTGGCCACCAATCTATCCACAATCTCTAACGTATTCCCCAATCCGCTTCTTCCCCTTTGATACGCTATATCCCTCACAGACGGACTGTATCCATATCTCTTCCACCATTCATCCACAATCAAAAACACTTCCCTTTGAGCCGGCGTCATCTCAACCTCCATACATTGCTCATACGTAAAATCCTTCTTCCGCAACATCATCTTCGGGTTCCGAACTATCAGAGAACCAAAACGTTTCGGTTCTCGACGCGCTATTAGTTCTAAATTTGCGGAATTTTTTATCATAAAGTATTAATTTTTGATAGGGGGTGGGTTCGCCATATCGAGGGGGTGGGGTTCTGATTCTGGTAAATTTTGGGATTGTTTGTGTGGAATAGTATGTTCATCAGCCAGGGACTCCGCTCGCTCGTTCGGGCTGGTGGGGGATGGGTGGGGTCGCGCGTCGGCCAATTCGTCGAGCAGCGAGCTGGCCGCGGCGTCGATGGTCTGCGCGTCCTCGGCCTGGGCATTCATCAGTCGGCGCAGCTCGGCCATGACGCGGGCCTTGGCATCGTCGCTGCTGCTGATGGTCCGCACCTCTTTGCGCTCGGTGTAGAGCCCCACCTCTGAAATGGTGCCGGCTACCTTGGCCGCTTGGACCAGCACGGCCGGCGGCGTGTCTTCGTCGATGATGACGCCGACCAGGCTTTTAATTATCAAAGCCCTGAGCGCAGCTGGCGTTCTATGTTTCTCGCTCTCAATCGCCGCCTGGTAAGCCTTGATTTCCGCTTGGATATCGGGCCGCTTTTTGAGCCGGTGCGCCTGGTTCCCCTGGGTTTTGGGTGTTGCCTTGGTTTTGTAGGATGCGCGGTAGGCTGCGGAACCGGTGGAACCGCGTGCGACCTCCAGGGCGAAAGCCTTTTGTTTCCCGGTTAACTCTCGCGCTGCAGTTCTACCCAGCAGCTGCTCGACCGGTATTTGTTCCAGCCCCTCGCGTACTTGTTTGCGTGTTAGTTTAGTTTGTGTCATGGCTGCGCAATATACAGGAACAAAAGGATTACTGTCAATACGTACAGGAAACGGGGTTTTATGGCAGCCTGGTAATGATGGGGTTATGTGTTGGACCCTATCTAATCCCCTGACACAATCGCAGCCCCTGGGCCACTCGCTAGCGCTCGGAACACCCGCGCCAATCACCCGCGCCATGGTCCCACCCCGATCAGCTGGCCACCGGCCCCAGGTCAAAACCGACCGACCAGGCAACACACAAAACCCCCACGGCTTGACCAGGGCGCCACCAGCTGCAGCACCGGACCAGGCAAAAAAGCTGCTACCAGGTAACACACCAGGACCACCGACCCGGCCACCAGGGCGCGCGCCGATACCCTACCCCCTAGAGAATCGATACCCTACCCGGTACACTAAAAAACCCGCGTTTTTACTGTCGCGCATGTGACTGACAAGGGGCTTGACAACAAACTACATTACCACTCAATGCACCAGTCAGGATGCAGACAACAAACCAACACGAAGGGAAACGCACAGATGTACACAGCACAAATCGACGCCCACGGAAACGTCATTGTTTGCAGAGGGGATGACCAGCGCCGGGGCTATCGCATAGCCTACACCGGCACCTATAACGAATGCTTAAGCTGGAAAGTAACAAGGGGCCAAGCATGAGCACACATGAAACCATCATGCGCCAGGCCCGCCGGGAACTTGACGCCGTGCGCCCGGTTAACTATCAACTAACCCCCGCGGAATACAAGCGCCGCCTATACCTTATCAACGATGAAAAGAATCAGCTGCGCGCAGCCCTGGGCCTGGCAGCAATCACCACCCAACCAACAAACGGAGATTTATTCCAATGAAACCCCTTTACCTAATCGCATGCAGCGCCGCCAAGCTGGACCGCACCGCACCGGCCGCCGACCTTTACCAGGGCCAGGCATTCAAGCTGGCAATGCGCGCCGCTGATCGGGCCGGCGCCGATGTTGTCATTTTGTCTGCGCTCCATGGCGCCCTATTTCCTGATTTACTAATCGCCCCCTATAACCTGACATTGTCACAAATGACCGCCCAGCAGCGCCGCAAGTGGGCCGCAAATGTTAGACACGGATTAAGCGAATACCACGGCCGCGAAATTGTCGTGCTGGCCGGCAAGCACTACGCCGCCGCCGTTGAAGGCTGGCCCAACGTTTCCCGCCCGCTCGCCGGCCAAGGTATCGGCCAGCAGCTGCACACCCTCAAACACTTAAACGCTTGAAAGGCCCAACATGAGCAAGCTTCAATTATTGATTGATTTACTCACCCTGGAGGATTTGCGCAAATACCAGGCGCAAACCGACAAGCTGATTTGGATTGAAACCACCCTGCTAGACCCCAACGGCCTAAACCGCCGCCACGCCGAAAAGGTCGAAGCAAAATTACTCGATTTGCTCCAGGCTTACAACCCCACCAACTGAAAGGCACCCCATGACCAAGCTTGAACTACACCAACGCAACACGCACACCTACGCCGACGGCTGGGCCGACCTGGACGAATGGCAGCACCTGGGCACCGCAAAAATGCTGCGCTGGAATGCCACCGCCGAGCCCCTGGGACATGACGACGCCGGCACCTTCACAACCAAGGTTATAGGACCGCGCGAGCTGCGCGCCGTTGACCTGGGCCGGGCAATCGCGGCCACCCTAGGCGGCAGCAGCTGCACACATGAGCATGATTGCTGCGGATGCCCGACCACCAGCGCCAGCGTCAAACGCACCAGCGCCCGGGAATACTTTGTTCACCTCCGCATAACCCGCAACTATTGAAAGGCCCGCCATGAGTATCTACACCACCGCCGAAATTCAAGACCTGGAGCGCGCCCGCCTGGTTGAGCTGCGCAAGAATTTAATTCTAGAAATGAAAGGGACCCGCCGCCGCGGCCGGTATTCCAGCGCTTATGCAATCCTCACCAGTGAAGAAGGTTTCACCGGCACCAGGGCCGACATCCTGGAGCAAATCAACAAATTTTTAGGAGAATAAACCATGGGAAACAGAGCAGTTATTACATTCGCAACCTACACCAACGCGCCCGCAATTTATCTGCATTGGAACGGCGGCCGGGCCAGCGTAGAGGGATTTTTATCCGCAGCGCGCCAGCTAGGCCTACGCCATGCCCGCGGCCACCAGGCACAAACCGAGGCGCTGGACCAGCTCGCCGAAATGTTGGCCCGCTTCTATTTCCGGTGCAATGTTGGGACGACCGTCTACCGGCTGCACTTTGCCGGCAGCGACCGCGACAACGGCGACAACGGAACCTATGTGCTGGGCCAAGATTTAACCATCCTCGCCCGGCTACATCACAACCGCGGCGAAGAAATCAACCGCGAAAAAACCGCAGCAATCATCGAGCAAATAACGGCCGCCGCGCCAATTTTTAACCTGGAGAATCAATAATGGGCTGGACGTCATACACAATCAACACCACCGCAACCACCGACGAAGTGCTGCGCCGGGAATTCACCCAGGCCGGCACCGATGGCAGCCGCTGGGAAATCACCGACACCGCGACACTCGGCGCGACCTGGTACGCAATCAGCAAACGCACCGACCCCACCGGCGCCGCTCATTATTCGGGCCTGGTATGCCTGACCGAGCGCCGCAAGCAGCGCAACGGAATCACCGAATTTTTTTACAAGGACATGAGCGAAGATTGCGGCCCCCACGCCTACGCATGCCCGGCCCGCATCCTGGACCAGCTCGACCAGTTGGCCCCGAATCCTCCAGGATATGCCGCCGGCTGGCGCCAGGCATGCCGGGACCATGCAGCCAACAAACGCGCCAAGGCCAAGGCCCGCGCCAAGCAGCGCGCCGAAAGCATGGCAAAGATTGAGCGCTTTATTTCCGACCGCTTTTTATCCGTCAACCTGGGAGCCTAACAAATGAATCAATTCCACTTTATCCGCAGCAGCGGAAACCGCAAGACCGGCCCAATCCCGGTTACGTATAGCACGCGCAGCTCATGCCCGCCCAGCTGCAGCCACTACGGCGAAGACTGTTACGGCGAAGACTTTTACACCCGCATGACCTGGGACAAGGTCCCAACCCGCGGCCATGATATCCGCGCCCATGCCCAGGCAATCGCCAGCCTTCCACCGGGCCAGGCCTGGCGGATGAATGTCGCCGGGGACCTACCAGGCGAAGGGGAAACAATCGACGCCTACCAGCTTGGGGAAATAGTCAAGGCCAACAGGGGCCGCCGCGGGTTTACGTACACGCACAAACACCACCCCGACGCGATTACCTGGATTCGACACGCCAACGCCTGGGGCTTCACAATAAACCTCAGCGCCGACGACGCGGGCCATGCCGATCAGCTGGCCAATTTAAACGCCGGCCCGGTCGCTTGCATTGTGCCAACCGACACGCCCGAAATCAGTTACACGCCCGAAGGCCGGCAGATTGTGATTTGCCAGGCACAGACCCGCGACGGCGCCACATGCGAGAGCTGCGGAAATTTTAGCCCCTGGTGCAGCCGGACCGACCGCGCTTTTATTGTAGGTTTCCGGGCCCATGGCAGCAAAGCAAAACAAACCGACGCCAAGGCCCGCCGCGTCATCCCAATTTTGAAAGGTTGAACATGCTTAAAAAAATGCGCGCAAAGTACCCAGGCAAATGCAGCTTATCCGGCGCCCGGATAAACCCCGGGGATTTTATTATTTACAACACCGACACCCGGACCGCCGAGCTGGAGCCCGACGACGACCGCATGAGCTTCACAACGGACCAGCCCAGGGTTAGTGATGTTTTTAATTTTAGCGGCCGGGAATTCTACCGAAACAAAAACGGCCGGTGCCTTGACGCGCCGTGCTGCGGATGTTGCACGATTTGAAAGGCCCAGCATGACCGACCAAGAAATAATCAACTACTACTACGGCCACCGACCAGGCTTAACGCTGCAGCAGCTGGCGCGCATGACCGGCCGCACCCTGGCACAACTCAAAACCATTTTGTTCAACTGAAAGGCAAACCATGACCACCGACACAATGCGCGAAGCGCTGGAAACTTTAATTTTTTACGTCGAGCAAGCCCAGCCCGACCTACCCGACACGGCCCGAATCGAAGGCCTGGCCCTGGCCCTAAACAAGGCTCGGCAAAATCTACCGATGGCGGCCGCCGGCCTTCAATCCTACCGCTACCGCAGCGCTTACGGCTGGGTGATGATAGGCGCGACCGACGACGCCGACGCCCTACGCGAGGCGCAACGCAGCACCCCCGCGCAAGTAACCGCCGACCGGCTGCAGCGCTGGACCGGCACCGAATACCAACCAACGAAAGGCCAACCATGAACTACCCCGAGGCAGACTATATCAACGCCGGCGCGCGCTACCAACTCGCCAAGACACCGGCCCAAACGATAGCCCAGGCCGGCACCCTCCGGCGCATGCTGGAATCCGAACGGATCGACGACCGCGCCGAGGCCCGGCGCCTCATCGAAACCGGCCGCGCAGAAGTGCGCCAGCGCTAGGAGTCCATCCGGTGAACCGCCCCCACGCCCTTACGCTCGCGCTGGTTTTAGCTATAACCGCGCCCGACAAATCACGCGCCCGCGACTGTGTCGCTATGGCCGAGCAACTAGCCCGCGGCATGACGCCCGAGCAAGTGGAAACATGCAAGGCCCAGGCCTTGGAACTAATCGACAACAACTAGGAGTTCATCCGATGACTGACATAGAAGACCGCTGGACAAAACGTGCCGCCGATTTATTGGTGGGCCGCCGCATTGTTTCCGTTGAATACATGACCGAAGAAGATTCCAACGAAGTAGATTGGAACCACCGGCCGCTCATCATTACGCTAGACAATGGTCTGCGTTTTTACCCAAGCCGCGACGACGAAGGCAACGGCGCCGGCTCCCTGTTTACGACCAGCCAAAAAATACCAACTATTCCATCAATCTAAAGGAGAATTTATTATGGGTTTCTTTTCTAAAACATGCGCAAAAACGCACCTTCCAATCATCGCTGATTGCAAAGATATTCCTAGGCTTAGCGAGGTGGTAGCCCTGCTGCCTAATGGGAAAAAATTTACCGGATCGTACGACGGCTACGGCCGCGTCGCCGGTGAATCCCTGGTCGAGACAGTTAGGGGCACCTATCAATGGCCCAAGGTCAAGATGGTGCTGGCCGAATACTACAACGGCGAAGAATATAAAGAGCTGGGCAAATCCAACGACGAGATGGGCCAGGGTTATTTCATGGACGACAGATTTTTACATCATTGCCTACGCAACGGACCATTTTCTAGCCACGCCGAATACAAAAAGGCATTCAAAAAATATGCAAATTGGTAAGGAGAACATCATGCAATTAGTAAGAGTTGACCCGCCCAAGCCGGACGCCGTAGTCAGAAAACCGGACGCCGTCTTTTTTAACTACACCCAGGAGGAGCTGAGCCAAGCATTTGACAAAATCAAAAAGCCGGGCAATTGGAAGGGGCCCATCCGGGCCACCATACCCGCGGAAGATTACGAACTGGCGGCGGCTGCCGTCGCGTACTTTACCGGTTCCAATTTGGACATAACGAAAAACAAAAACAATCAATACACAGTTTATGCCGCCGGCTATTACGCCGCCATCGGTTCATAAATCAAAGGAGAAAACATGTCAAACACAAGCACGATCCAGGCCGAAAACAAGGGGCTCAGCTTCAAAGGCAACCCCGAGTCAGCCAAATATGTCATTGAGCTATTCAATGATGCCTTCTATTCCGATGGCCGCGACGCCCCAAACTTCATCCGGGATTTTGTTTTCAACTTGGAGGTAGCTCTGCAAGATGCCGGCCACCTGGACGAAAACTTTAACGAGGTGAAGACATGAAACAAAGTTACGAAACCGCGTTAGATATTCTCACGGCCGTGGCTATCGGCCTGGGCTTTGCCCTGCTGCTGGTTGCCTGGTGGACGTCGTGAAGTTCTGGATAACCATCATCCGCGAGCATCAAGTTACGCTGACAATGGAGGCGGCCAGCCGGTTAGATATCATCCGGCTGGTCACCGACCTGGCTTTGAAATATGATGCCATAGACGGCAAACAAACTACGATTGTGAGCATCCATGAAGAAGCGCCCAACACTATTTGCAATCTTCCTACATGAGGAGGACGGCGTCGTTACTGTGACGGCCGATTATCTAGGCCTGGGTCAGGCTTCGTTTGACCTGGGCATCGAGATAATGACCGGCATCAAAGAGCTGGAGCGTGAATACCCAAAAGATTTCACGGTCCGGCCCATTCAGATTTCAGAGTATTACAACTGACCGGGTCAGGCTTTGGGAAAACTTGAACAACCCGAGCCGCCGGTGCGTGTCGTTGGCATCCTCTCCTTCGACATCGCTCATCCAATACGGCCATCCGATCTGCTTGGCCACCCGCTCGCCGGTGCCGCTGGTATCGTTGTCAGCAATGACCACCCCAGCCGGCAACCTGGCAGCCACCTTCACCATGTTCCCCGCGCTGAAGCAAACATGCAACGTGTAGCGACGCTTCAGTTGAGACAAGGCCAGCCGGATAGACAACGCCGTGGCATAACCCTCGACCAGGATATGCATCCCTTTGTTGTTGAACACAAACTCAGCTCCGCTCGTGCGCTGGCCGGACAGAAACTTCTTCCCGCCATGCTCGTCGATTAACTGTACACCCACTAAATGTCCATCCGACCGCATCGGAATGACCAACAGTTGCTGACCATTAAACGCCCACACATTTCCCTGCTCTTCGGGGAAACCTTTTGCTTTGAGATAGTCATGCCTACCGAATTGACATTGGTCAAGAATCCAGGCCGCCTTGCTGGCCGCCTCCTTCCCCTGCTTCTGTCGCTGCGCTTCGGCATCATTGGCTTGCTTCTGTATGCGTACAACATCAGCCGGCTTCAGGTCATCCGCATGCCAAACCGCTACCTCTGTGCCGGTCGCCCAGTTCTGCACGAACGCATGGGTTCCCATGTACTTGACCGCTCCGTTCCTACTGTTTGGGTGGTCATCCGTCGGGTATCGGCGCCAGTAACCAATCGGTGGAGGGCTATCAATCAGGATGCCATGCAGCTTGCAATAGCTAATCAGGTCAGTCATTTGCCCTTCCCCTTCAGGTACGCAATGAGCCGACTCTTGACAAACTTTTCAAACGAAGTATCCGGTGGCGCTGCCGTATCGGCCAGGCCCCTGGGCCATACCCCAAACTTATCTTTATAGCAATGCGCAGCACGACCGCTCGACCACCCCCGATACTTCACATGCCACTGGCACATCGCCCAAAACGCTTGCTTGTTATCCCTGCTGGCCATCCCTTCCAACTCTTCCAATACACCAGGAATACTGCTTACCTTGTTCTGACGCTCGCGCACATGGCCGCAATGTAGACAGGTATCAGACCCGCCCGGCCACAGATGCCCGCACGATGGGCACTTGGATTCTTTCTTCTCGTCTTCTGTCTTTTCTTTCTTGGCCTTTTCTTTTCCATCATCCAGGACATCGACGCCGTTGTGATAGACCGCCTCCCAATCCTCCTGGAAACGTAAGTAGTTCCCACTATGGTCCAGCCAAACGGCAAACTCTTTGTTGTCAGCCCGGCGCATGATGCGGCCCATCTGCTGGATATGCGACGATAAAGATTTACTAAACGGCCTGGCGCTCACCCCAATCATTACATCAGGGACATCAAAGCCTTTGGTTAGGATATCCGTGGCAATTAATCCGTGTATTTCTGTGTCCGGCCTGGCAAAATCTTCAATCACATCCCGCTTGAACTGGTCATCATCCCGGTAGCTGACCGATACAAAGTTATAACCCTCGGCTGCAAACTGTGCGGCCAGGTCGGCGCCATGCTCGACGCCCGAACAGAACACAATCGTTTTGCGCGGGCCGCCAAAGATTTCATTGGTCTTTCGGATCCACTCCTCAACAATGTTCCCGGTAATCTGCATGCCCCGCTTGGATGCCTCGGCCTGGGACCACTCACCCGCTACCTTCTTGGCGCCGGTCATGTCAATTTCTTTGGCAATGAAGACACGCAGCGGCATCAATACCTTCTGCTCTACCAACTCCCTGGTCGTGACTGTGTTGACGATGTTGTCATAGATATGGGCCAGACCCTTGGTAAAAGGCGTAGCCGTCAGCCCGATGACCCGCACATCAGGATTGTTCTTGATGAAATCAACTGTCTGCTGCCGGGTGGTATGGCACTCATCGACGATTAAAAGATTCAGCCCAGGGAATGAGCCCCGCTTTTCCAGCGTCTGCGCCGAGCATACCTGGATGTTTTCGTAGGGCCGATACCTCCAATGCCCAGCCTGTAGAACCCCGTGGGGAATGTGATACTTTTCCAGGCGCTCGCTGGTCTGGTCGCACAGAATGATTCGGTCCAGCAGCATGGCTGCCTTGTTACCTTTGCCTCTGGTTGCATTGAGCAAAGCAATGGCCATTTCTGTCTTGCCCGCTCCGGTCGGTGCATAAAGTATCTGCGCGCGCTTTCCCTCTGCAAACCCCTGGCGTAGCGCTGCCAGGGTAGCGTCTTGATAATCCCTTAGTTGTAAACTCATTTGATTCTCCGCTGCCGGCACACTATGCCCGCCGGCTTGGGCCTTGTTTATTCGTAGGCTTTAAGTTGTCTTTGTTGCATGGAAATCTGACGCTTGAGCTGCGCGTTTTCCAACTGGAATTTATCCCGGCTGGATTTAACCGCGTTCATCTCTAGCTTCAGAATACGAATCTCTTCGCGCAGTTGTTTGATCAGATCTTCCGCTGCCTTCTTCTCGTCAGCCGTAGCGTCCATCGCTTTCAAAGCTAAGCGGTCATTGAGCGTTTCGTTCTGAGCAATCAGCTCGTCTACCATTTCCTGGCGGTGGTCTACGGCGGGCGGATCCGCGGGTTTAGGCGCCTCAATCAGCGGCGCTTCTTTCGCTGGCTTGGCTGGCTTGTCTTTCTTTTCGGGGGCGCGTTTCTCCGCAACGTTACCCTTGGGTGTAATGTATTTCCGGACAGCTGGCGCGCTTTCCCCACGCATCTTGGCAACAAACGGCGCAGACACGCCAACCTTCCTGGCAATTTCTGCATTGCTCCACTCACCCCATTCAAAGTCTTCTACGAAAATCATAGTGACCTTGCGCTTGTCGGCGTTGTCCATCGGCTGGCCGTGCAAGTTGTTTGCACTGCTACCAAAGAACAGGGCATCCCTGGGCGTGCCGGTTTCTATCTCGCATGGGAATGTAGCCATCCCAATCCGCAGGGCCGCGTGATACCGGTGGAATCCATCTGACATCCAATAGTCTGTGCCGTCAAAAAACACCCGCATCGGAGGAAAGACCGACCCGCCTTCCAGGTCTGTTGCGTAGCGGATGACCGCCTCTTCTTTGATTGCTGCGCGCACCTGAGTGCCGCCGTCCAGCCTGATTAGTTTCAGTTCTAGTTCTTTTCTATCTAACATGTTGTTCCCTTAAAATGGTGCGTCAAAACCTATAAATTCTCTGAGCTTTTGCTTGTAATGCAATGCTTTTGCAGCGTCATCCGTGCCCTCTTTGCGGCCGGCTCTCATGCTGTATTTGATGATGTTGCCCTTCAGGTAGCCAATGAATTCCTGGCGGTTAAGCACAGATTCCATGACGGCCCAGGGCTGGATGCCGATCTTGTGATAGTGGTCGCCACCCACCTGATGCTCATCGGCTGATGCCTTCTCAATCATTTTCTTGCTCCTATATATTTAATCATCGCTTTAAGCTCCGCACGTAAGCAGCAAAGCTGCCCATAGTGTCCTTCTCAAACGCCTTGAAGTTGTCCACCTCTTTGGCCACCTCTTCCAAGGTGTTGTTCCTGATCTGATTGGTTACCGGATCAAGTTGTTTGATGATCATCTGCCGCTTGCGCCACCCCAGCGCCTTTTCCCATATGTTTAAACTTTGTTCGCTCATTGTGTGCCTTTCTGTATTCCATTACTTCGTTGAGTAAACGTTCCATCTCATCAGCCGCCATCAGGTGAAACGGACTGATTGGCTTGTGGCTTGCGATTGAACGCATCATGCCGATGGTTGTGCGTGCAGTTGTTTCACTCAAGGGCTTCATGTGTTTTTCTCCTTGAACTTCTCTTCAACAAGCACCTTGAAAATGAATGTGTTCAGGTGGTCCGTCGTCCAGTTCGGGATCTGCTTAATGATTGCATGGGTGTCGGCATTGGTCAGGTTCTTCCAGCGCTTCTTTGCTTTGCGCGGCTTGAACACAGGCATGCGCGGGTCGGTAAAGAATTCAGGCTCATCTTTCCATGCCGCCCAGGTAAACAACCAGCGCCACATGAGCTGCTCATTGCGAGCGGTGTACTGGTATAGCGCCATGCGTAAACATACTTCTTTAGCTGGTTTCATTTGTCACGCTCCTCTAGCATGGCGTCGGCTGCTTTGTATGCATCTGCTGCCAGCTGGTACACATTGGGGTGCGCACCGCCAGCTAACAACGCTTGCATCGCCGTGTTCGCAAAGTAGTCCCGCAGCGACATGCCGTCGGTGTTAATTGAAAAGCCCAAGATCCGCGACTCATCGTCGACCATGAACCTGGGTGTAGGGAATGCTGCTCCGCCTGTTTTCTCTCTCATATTGATTCCTTTTTGGTTTCGTTTCTGATTGCCCGCCTGACAATTGTTTCTGTTACCCCAAATCTTTCTGCAATTTGTCGGTACGAAAGCCCCTGTTTACGCAGCACAATCGCTCGTCTTACATCTACTGGTGTTGCCGGCCGGCCCGCGCCAATCCTAGCTCCGCCGTGTTTTGTCATAAGCTTCTCCTTTAAACTTGAAATCGACTATACACGTATTCAAGATAGTTTGCAACAGGTTGTTCCTGTTTATTTATAACAGGCAGTACGTATAGCAATAGCAGACCCCCGAGACTCCCGACCTGTACCCTTGTGGACAGATATGTGGAAGTCACCAGCCAGTCGAAACCTGCTGCTCGCGGAACGTCGTATTCAACTATCGACCGCCCGTGTCGTGGGCCAGACGCTGATTGTCGGTTTGCTTGGTCGTTTTATGCAGTCGCTACGAAACGCTGCGGCGCCGGGGGTCTATTAAAGCGCCATCGGTTTCTTGAGTACGGCCCCGACATTGGCCTATTAGCTAACGCGCTCTGACGGCTGCGTTGCAAGAGGAGAGACTGGGACTGCTCACATGTAGCAGTGTTTTTTCAAAACTTTTCGTCCACTTTAGGAGCTTGCGGCGCTAACCCGCAACGCAATCCCAGTCTCAAAACAAAAAGGCCACTTAAGGCTACATTCCGGTTGCGACCTTGCCTAATATCTCTCCGACCGAAAGCATTAGGTAAAGCGGAATATAGCCATAAATGGCCTCACGTTGTCACTCGCAACAGTAACACCGCGTTTATATCAAACAATATCAGGACCTGTCAATACCCCTGCAGAATTTTGGGTGATCTGGCAAAGCGCTTGGTGCAGTCCAGCCAATCCACCCACACGCTGGTCGTCGATAAAGATCTGCGGCATCTGACGAACCGCGGGCCCGCACTTCTCATAGAAAGCTATGCGGCCGGCTTCGTCATCGAGCATGACTTCTTCGTATGCCATGCCCTTGATAGTGAGCAGTTTCTTAGCCGCATCACACTGTGGGCAGGCGGATTTAGAGTAAACAATAATCTTCATAACAGCTCCAAAAAAAGCGGCCCCAGTTACGGAGCCGCAAAGCAATCAAAGGAGAAACAAATGTCAACGTACAAACCAACCAGCCCTCTGGAATGATTCCATATTACACACATTTTTTTAAAACTTCAACCGCATCTTCTACAGAATTAACAATAAATAAATTATTACCTGGCCATTCATCATGGAACTTCTGTTCCGCCGCCGTCAGATCGCGCGCCGACGCAGCTTTGCTTCCATCTTTTATTTCAAATAAAAGCGTATGGCCGTTGTAGAACACCAACAAATCAAACAAGCCGGCGTGATTAATCGCACGAACATACGCCCCACATTCCCGCAGGAATAGAACTATTTCGTTTTCATTGTCGTCGCGCCTGGCAGCTCGTCGCATACAAAAGTCCTCATGTTGATTGGCGTTTATACCAGATATAAAAAAACTGTTGACGTACATGAACCTACCTGTTACATTCACACACAGAACAACCAGTCAGGAGAAAGCAATGGAAGAAGAATCAAAAAAGTTAATGGATTCAGGTTATGAGCTTGCATCCTATTTCGTAGATCACGCAATGGACAAAACAGAAAACAACGGCATGCTGGCATCCCTGGCCCTGGGTATGGCATACGCATCATTGATGAGTGCAAACCGTATCGATGAACAAAAAGCAATTGACCTGGTGCGCGGTGTATACGAGCGCGCAGCTCGCCTGGAAGCCTTGATAGGAGGTTCCCGTGAAACTCACTAACAACTACAACCTACCCGAGACAATTGTCAATGTCCTAAAGCGCCCCACATACAGCAAAGGCAAGGCAAACATATCGGCCACCGAACTACTCAATAGCCCCCGCGTTGTGCAGCTCAAGCGTAAACATTGGGACGACATAGAAGAAGACGCAGCCGACATGGTTTGGTCCCTGTTTGGTACCGCTGTTCACGGTGTCCTGGAGCATGGTAAAGACGACCACCATATCGTAGAAGAACGCATCCATGCAGAGGTAGATGGATGGAAGATATCCGGAGCCATCGACCTGCAAGAGTTGACCGATGCCGGCACCATTCTGTCTGACTACAAAGTCACCAGCGCCTGGGCCGTGATGAATGAGAAACAAGATTGGCATTCCCAGTTAAACCTGTATGCCTACCTGGTTGAGAGCGTCAAGAAGAAACCAGTTTGCAAAGCGCAGATCGTCGCTATCGTCCGGGACTGGTCACGTCGCGACGCCAAGACCCGCGAAGGTTACCCGCAAGCGCCAATTGTGGTAATAGACATTCCGTTATGGTCATTTGAAGAAAGAGAAGCGTACGTAAAAGCGCGCGTCGCTTTGCATGAAGCAGCTTTCTTTGATGCAGAAACAGGCGGGAGCATTTCCGAATGCACCCCCGAAGAGATGTGGGAAAAACCCACTATGTATGCCGTCAAAAAAGACGGCGCCGCCCGTGCCAAGAGCGTTCACAAGACGCTTGCGGAAGCGGAGGCAGCCCTAGAAGTCGCAAAGACCAAAGGTTATGGCATCGAGGTGCGTGAAGGCGACCGCACCAGATGCTCTGGATTCTGTCAAATCGCCCAATACTGTGATCAATATCAAACCTACCTCAAGGAGAAAGAATGAACGACGTTCAAAAGGCCGCACTGGACCGGTCACTCAAAACACTCAGCGCACTAGGCTGCACTTTTGCAATCGTAGACGCTGACAAAGAACTGCACGGCAGCCCGCTGACAGTTTTGGATGAGCTTGGCTCTACCTATTCTGTTATCGATTCCGCCGGGGTTCGCCACGGCCTGGTTAGTGCCGTGTTAGAAAAGATGGAATGCCAATACGTCATCACCACTAAAGATGGGATGAAGTACAGCAACACCATCGTCAAGACGCCCGACCCAGTGGCTAAACCGCAGCGCGAATTCCCATACGGCGACACCCGAGCGTATGTGAAATCCTTCATCGGCACCATGCAGATCGGTGATACAGTCTCTATCCCCGCAGATAAATACGGCGCACACAACATTCAAAATTCTGTGACGTCCTGGTTTGTCAGCACTCATGGCAAGAATGCTTGCACCACCTTCCAAAACAAAACCACCAACGCGGTGGACGTTATGAGGATTGGATGATGCTTCAAAAACTACAAGACCAAATTAAAGAATTCTTTTGTGAAGACAATATTGTTTCCATTGAAGATGAACTTAAAGCCATTCGCCAACGCAACGAAGCCCGAGCCAAAGCGGCCATCGAAGCAATGGGGGAAAAATGGGTAGCCCACCCTAGCCACGCAGCACAAAGGATTAAACAATGAAACGCAACACCGGAGAAGCCGCCCCAGTGGTGGCACAAGTAGCCTACAAGCTAAAGGATGTGACCTACGTCCCGCATTACCGCAACTGCCACCTGTATGTAGGGCCTGGATATCCCAAACTGAACCGGACCACCTACTCCGCAGCCGAGCTGGTGCTTGCGGGCGCGGCGTCCGTACACGAAATGTTGTGGAGCCGGGCTAATCACGGCATCGTCAACGAAGTAAACCCATAAGGATATACATGAGCGTACATAAAAAACTAATGCAAGCTAGGGTAAAGCTTCAAGGCACAGAGATGAAGAAGTCTGGCCTGAATAAATTCGCGGGCTACAGTTATTTTGAGTTGGGTGATTTCATCCCTCACATTCAGAACATCTTTAACAATGTAGGGCTGTGCGGCGTGGTGTCGTTTGATGCTACACATGCTACCTTGTGTATCACCGACACAGAAGACGGCTCACAGATCGTTGTGACCTCTCCTATGGCCGAAGCTAACCTGAAGGGCGCGCACCCCATCCAAAACCTGGGCGCCGTTTTGAGTTACCAACGCCGTTACCTTTGGATGACGGCCATGGAGATAGTCGAGCATGACATCCTGGACGCCAGCTCCGGCAGCGACGCCCCAGCTAAACCGGTGGTCCGTGCTTTACCCAAGGCAGAAGAAAAGAAAGACGCGCCCACCTTGATGCAAGGCGCCGACGCACCCTGGTCGCTTAAGGTAACGGCCAAGCCAGGCACCGACGTTCAAGAATGGTGTTCATTGGTAATCGACATGGCGCGCATGGGCCTGACCCAGTGCGGCAGCGAAGCAGATGTAATGTCTATTTTCAAAGTCAACCGCGCAATCTTTGACCACCTCAAAGTAGCCGACGCAACCCGCTACGAAGAACTCATGGCGGAATTTAAAACAGCACGTTCAACATTTAAGAAAGCAGCATGATGGAATACCCAAACAGTGGAGCCCTTTTCCCCGCCCGCGACAAGCGTCACCCCAAGGCGCCCGACTTCAGCGGCGATATCGTAATGGAGGTTTCTCTCCTGAAGCAGCTGATTGCAGAATCAGACGGCGACGGCGTGAAGCTTAAGATCAGCGGCTGGAACCGCGAAGGCCGCAGCGGCCAGTTCATTAGCCTGAAGTACAACGATTTCAAACCGCAGCCACGGGACGAAGCACCACAACGCGCAGCCCCAAAGATTGACCTGGCCGACGATTCAGACATTCCCTTCTGACCATGAAGACCAACAACTTTGAAGCCGTCAAGATTGCGATGACGCAAAATCGTACCGGCTACGTGTTGACCTTGTCCGTCCACCCCGACGAAGTACCGGAAGATATTCTGCGTGACTTTGTTGGGGCGCGGTACCAGGTGGTCATGGTCCGGCTGAACGCGCAAGAAGAACCAATGAACCGCGAGCATGAGTACTCGCGCGACCTGGTTCGCAGCGCCGGGATGCTGTGCCGTGACCCACTCTTTCAGAAGTTTCTATGCCAAGCTGGCCAGACCTTTAGCGAAAGCGAAGAAGAAGCCCGGCAATGGATGCTGGATGAATTCCAGATCGCCTCACGCGCAGAACTTAAAAATAACCCAGAAGCGGCCAGACAATACATGGCTGTGCAACAGGAATACCTAGCATGGAAACAAAGCGTCTAATCCCTTATTCGGTCCACCTGCGGGAGGACATCTACCACCAGCTAAAAGACGCTGCAAAGGGCCGTAAAGCCAGCGGAATCGTGCGTGATGCCATCACCATGATCATCGAGGGCGACGACGCCTTTAACGCTGGGTTTAACAAAGGTCTGCGCGAAGCCATGAAGGTGGTACGCGATGACGTTTGGGCCAAGAGCTTGTCGGTTCACGGCGAACTTATGTCCGAAGTCCTGGCCGACCAGATCGCGGAAAAGATTGGGGGCGAAAATGGCAACAAGAAAAAAACCTGAAGGCATAGCAGCCCTGGCGCCGCCGCCATACAACCCATCCGTCCAGGAAATTACCATGCTGGACTGGTATGCGGGGTTTGTGGCGCTGCGCACGTTTGCACATCCAGACCACCAGCAATCTGCCCAGGAAATATTTGATATGGCAGAGGCGCTGTTGGCCGAGCGGGAGAAACGTCTGTGAATAACAAGCTGACTGCTAAACACAGGCGCCACCTGGCTTTGGTAAAAGCTTTACCATGTAGCGTATGTGATGCACCAGGCCCCAGCGCTGCGCATCATGTAAAGCAACACCAGCAGTACACCGCTGTCGCCCTATGCACCGACTGCCACCAGGGCTCGGTCATGGGCTGGCACGGGCAGAAGCGTATATGGGCAATCAAAAAGATGGACGAGCTGGATGCTTTGAATATCACAATAGAAAGACTACTTGATGAGCGATCCCTTTAAGATTCTTGAGCCGACTTGCATCAGCTTCTCCGGCGGCCGCACATCCGCGTACATGCTTTGGCGCGTACTGCAAAGCAACAACGGCCTACCCGAAGACGCGGTCATCTGTTTTGCAAATACAGGGAAAGAAGAAGAAGCTACGCTACGATTCGTCGAGCGCTGCAGCACAGAGTGGAACGTGCCCATCACCTGGGTGGAGTTTGACTATAACGAAGACACCAGTAAACGTTTTAAGGTGGTTAACTTTGAAACAGCCAGCCGTAACGGTGAGCCATTTGAATCGGTCATCTTTAAGATCCGGGCCAACGGGTACCTACCTAACCCCGTGACCAGGTTCTGCACCATCGAAATGAAGATTCGCCCCGTGGGGAAATACCTGCGCTCAATTGGATTTGCGGCAACACAGACGGCGGCCGAGAACATGAGCTGGGTTGGCATCCGCGCAGACGAGCAGCGCCGCGTAGCCAAGATTGCAGACAAAGACCGCATGCCCCTGGCTGCAGCTGGCGTGACCAAAGAAATGGTTGGTAACTTTTGGCGGGCTCAGAGCTTTGACCTGGAGCTGCCCAACAACAACGGCGTCACCATGCACGGCAACTGTGACCTATGCTTCCTAAAGCCAACGTCACAAATCTTAAGTTTGATTTCAGAGAAGCCATCACGCGCAATATGGTGGGCGGAAATGGAAAGTAAATGCCAATCATCCGGCATGACCACCGGCGATGGCGCCAGGTTTAGAAAAGACCGCCCAAGCTACGCAGACATGATGAAGTTTTCAGCAGATCAGCGCAGTTTCTTCGATCCAGCAGAAGAAGGAATATCCTGTTTCTGTGGTGATTAGTACTACACAATGTAAAAAGAACCGAAACGTTTTGGTTCTCGATACACTTTAGTTCTCACTTAAGAGATTTGCGTACTGATTCGGCTTGCTCAGCGTACATGCCAATCAGTTCCTTCAGGCGGTCAATTTCTTCCCGCTTATCAGAACCTGACAGCCCTTCGTTGGCGTTCACTTCCCGAATCTGTTTACGCACGGCAGCCATTTTCTTAGACGTCTGGTCGTACAGTTTAGCCAGGGCTATCTTGTCGCCCTTCTCTTCCATGATTTCAATTACCTTGTCCGTTTGATTGGACTCAGCATAGTGACGCATGTCGGCAAAGGCCTGGCTGATCTGACGATTGTTCTCATAGAACGCTGTGGCATAGCGCGACTGGTTAGATGGCAATGACTTAATCAATCCCAAGCTGGCGCGGTCCAACCACTTGGCATCAGGATATTCACCATCACGGAATGGCATAACGGCATACTGACTGGTCACGGCAGCAGTACTACCTAACCAACCAAAGTAGGCCTTGATTGCGTAGTCCACCTGGACGGGCGACAGCTCACCCTTTTCACCCAGAATAGTAGTCATGCCGCCCAAAGCTATGGCCAGAGGGCTAGTAGTGTCAGCTGCGCGCTCCTGCTTAGACAGACGCTCCATGCCAGCGCTTTCAATTGGGGCGCCGGTGAAGCTGTCTTTATTGGCGTACAGGTCCAGCACTGGCTTGAACATCTGTGGCACAGGATTCAAAGCAAACGTGTCACCCAGCATGCGCTTAATACTGTCTGCAAACTGTTTGCCCTCGGCGTCTTCGTCAATGATCTGCTCTAGGACGCGCTCGGCCATTGTTCCAAATGCGCCGATTTCAAACGGCTTAGGTACGCGGAAGGCAAAGTCCATACCGGGCAGCTTGAACCACCAAAAGTTATCGCGGTCCCACTCGTCGCGTTTCTTGTAGTCTTCGTCGTCTTTGAAGATCATGTACAAAGCCATGGACGCACCGGCTACGGCCAGCGTGGTGTAGCCAAACGCTTCAGCTTTCTGTTTATCCGTCTGCTCAATTGGTTTTCCGGTCACGGTGTTATACAGAACGCGAACTGTAGGCGTTACACCATCACGGCCCAGCTTGTACAAACCCTGAACGCGGGCATTCATAAACGGCACCACCTGGGTCACCAAGCGGAACGCTGGCCACGAACCCTGCATGGAGAAGTCCAGCAAATCCCTGGCAGCAAACGACGCCTGTAAATGGGTTAGCTTACGCTCGCGCATCTGGTTATACAAAGCCATGCGGTTGGCGGCTTCAGATTTGTTGCCCCATTCCTGATACTTTTCCCAGGCTACTTTCAAACCAGCTTTAATCTTTTCTTCCGTGTCCAAGATATGCTCGCCTTTTACACCCTGCGCCAGCAGCCGTTTGATCATCTTAGATTGGTCGCCTTCGTATGCGGAACCAAAGTTAAATATGGCACCACCGGCCAAAGCGGATATGTGTGCAGGATTGTTTTTGTCTGTAGCAGCCCAACCTTCAATCACGTTAGCAAATGGATTGCGCTTCAGGTCGCTAACAGCTAATGCCTGGACTGAATCGCGAACCAAGTTGTTTACCTTGAAAGCGGGAGCAATGGTCACACCGTATTGCAATAAATTCTTGAAGTCGCGAGCAACGTCCAGGAACTTTGACTTGGGGCCCAGGTAACCAATAGATGTAATGGAATCCAGCAGCATCGGATCCAGCACCTCAAAGTAGGCGGGCTGACCATTTATCATGGTCTTGACTGTACCTTTGCCGGCTTCCATATATTCTGGGCGCAATGACCCATCGCCAACCAGCTTGCCTGATTTAGTGGATACCACCTGACCGTCTTCCCAGGCCAAGCCAACCTTTAGGTTTGGAATAGCAGCGCCCACTTCCATAGCCGCATCGAGCGTGGCGTTAGAGGCCTGGTTCTTCATCGACGCAGACAGAATATGACTCCAGTTGCGCAATGTGTTTTCCATCAGGTCGCCAAATGGTTTGTCGCTCTGACCCTTCAGCTCAGCACTAAACTTCTGGCTGGTCAAACCTGAAGCCGTGGCCGCATCTTGCAGGTCGCCACTCTCCATCTGCTTATAGAACGGAATGTAGAACAGATCCTGGGAGAAGCGCTCATAAGCTGCCTTGTCCATCAGGCCGGCGTTGTACGCAACATCCAGCACAGATTTGTTTAGGGCGTTCATGTCTTGTTGAACTTCTTGATACACCTCTAGGCGGGGCCTGCCGTTGATGCTGCCCTGCACCAGCTGGTCGCGGTCAGCAAGCAGCGGGGCCAGGTTGGGCGAGCGCTTGTCAATAGGCAGGCGGGACTCACGACCAAGGGCAATCCACATCATGTAGCGGTCTGTCTCAGCACCGACGGGCTTCATGGCTTCAAACAAACCTTTGGTCTTGCCCTTGATATCCAGGGCGCCACCGTTGTTGAACACATGGCCATGCATTAACAGACCTTCTAGCGCGCCGTCCACAGTCTTGGACAGACGGGCCATCATGTAGGCTTCTTCGCTATAGTCTTTGATGGTACGGTACTGGTCAGCAATACCCTGGGCAGCACGGCGCCAGAAGCCATCCCTTAAACCTGCAATGCGGTCAATGATGGTCTTGGTCTGTGGGTTAAATACCGCGCCCAGTTTTTCCACGTAACCTGCATCCATGTCGGACAGGGCTTCGCGGTTAATGGGCTCGCGCTTCTGTAGCTTCTGCTGGGCTGCAGCCTTGACGGTGGACGCTACCTTGGCCGCTGTTTGACCAGCGCTTTTAAGCATGAACATTTCCATCTGCGCATCTTCTGAGATGATGGGCGGAACTATCATGTCCTGGGATTTCTGTGCCGCTTCGGCAGCTGTATCCAGATACTTCTTGAACGTTTCGTTTGGCAGGTAGCCGGAATTCTTAACCTTGGCATAAAACGCACGGAGCGTATCAGCCAGGCGTTTAAAGAACTGCTCCACCACACCTACGGGTTTATCAGACGTCACCGCCCAACGGGACACTTGGTCGGCGTACCACTCCTTGAAGCTTGACCAGTACGGATCCATTTTGGCAGCCGACATGCCTTGTTCAACCTTGGTGGTCTGCGCAGTTGTCTTTGCGCGCAAAGCGTCCACTAATTCGCGAGCAGTCTTGCCTGCGGTAGATGCAAGCCACTTGTCGTATTCCGCTTTAATAGATGCCTGGGTTTCGGCCGATGCTTTATTGAACACCTCGTACATGTGCATGTGACCCATCTCGTGGGCTAGTACTTCCAGCATTTTGGTAACGCTGGTTGATGGCTGCATAGCAATGTAGTAATCACCGTTAGGCATCTGACGCACAGAGCCGGCTTCGCGGTAGTCCAGCGCAGCAGAACCAACGGCGCGCCACTGGCCCGTCATGTTGTGCGCATCTACGCGGGCGTCGGGCGTCGTGGTGATATAGATGTTGTTTGGCAAACCAAGCAACTCTTTCCAGCCCTTGGCAACGCTAGCAATCTTTGGCGGCAAGTTCTTGGAAAACGCCAATCCATCTTTGTTGAACTTGATGAATGGGTTTTCTGCTTCTGCTCTAGCGTCTTCAGCTTCCAGATCCGCCTTGATTTGGCGCAGCTCTTTAACTTCAGAAGACAGCAAAAGGTATTCACCTTGCTTGGTGTCAATGTCATAGTTGTTGCGCACTTCACCTTTGATTGCCACGTAAACAGGTAGACCTGTTCGAGAATTCCAGCCGCGAATCAAAGCCAGCTTACCGCGCTGCCAAACCACCTGACCATTCACGCCGTCGGCGCCCCGGTCAACTACTTCCATCTGCTCTGGCGTAGCATCACGCAACATGTATAGGAACTCACCGCGGTCAGCGTACTGGACATTCTTGGCCAGCACGAAGCGGCCTACCTGCAACACCTCATCAGCAGATACCACGGGCTCGCGGGTTGTGCGGTCATAAAAGTAAGCATGACGGGTTGGGTCCAAGCTAACCTGCGTCCAAGCCGGGTCGTTGAGCAAAGCTTTGACACGCCTAAACAATACATCAGGCGGCGTATTTACCCAGTCGCCTTCAATGGTTTGCTGTGGCGTCTTCTCGCTCTTGCGGCCTTCAACGTTCTGAGCAACGGTAAACGAACGCTCTGGATCGCGCGGCGCAAACACTACGTTTTTAATGTGACCAGTGCTGCGATACGCAACGTTATTACCTGTGGTTTTATTGTTAGGACTGGTGCCTTCATGGACCGATACCACGCTGCCATTGACGCCATTAGCACGGCCCCACTCCAACGCGGGAATGTCCATGCGCAAACCGACGCGGGTGCCGTCTGCAATAGGTGCATTAATTAATTCAGGCTTTTTCTTTTGCTTGATCTTGGTGGTCAAGATGTCGGCCATTAGGGCGCTGTCAATTGGCGCTTCCAGGTTGCTACCCAACACAGGGCCAATAGGCGTGTAGTAGTCAACGTACTCGTCGTACTGTTCTTTGGTAATCCTTCCGGCAGCCAGCTCACGGGCAGCCAGCACCACCTGCTCATTGCGGCCCTTCTTGAGCTTTAGTTCTGGGGGTGCGGTTAACTTGGGCGGTGCCTTGGGTTTTGCTGGTTCGGCAAAAATATCTCCCTGACCCTGGGCCGCAGCAACATCAGCATCCCGGTCGCTACCTGTCAGCGTAAAGTCAGCAGCAGCTTCGTCAGCTTTAGCTTTCTCTTCCGCGGCGCGCTCGGCAGCTTTCCTGTCCTTTTCCGCTTTGATCGCAGCATCTTGCTTGGCCACAATCTCTTCAACGGAAGGTTGGGTTAGCGTGAGTTCAGCTCCCGCATCGCTCGGTTCGCCAGTATCCTGGACGCTATCTTCACGGCCTCGGGCGATGGCTCCTTCGAGGGCTGACTTGAAGGCTTTGTAGTAGGCTTGGACTGATTGGGTTTCTGTTTCATAAAAGACCTCTTCTCTCATTGATTCTGTATCGATGCCCAGCTCATCGGCCTGGGCCAGCAGCGCGCGCACTTCAGCCTGGACGTCAGGGTCGGCAGCTTCGTAGCCAGTGCCGTCAAAGTCAGACATCTCATAACCCAGCTCTTCATCGACGGGGGAATATAGGGATGCTTCTTCTTCTGCTTTTAGGTAATCCGCAAACTGTTTTTCAGTTTCGCGCTTAGCCATTTCTTCTACGTCTTGTGGACGGTACCGGGGCGTTTTAACGCTGTCCGTAAGCATGTTGCGGGCATCGTTCATGGTGGCATTCTCACCCAAGTAGCCGGCTTCCTGAAGCTTTTCGGTAGCTCGCTCCATGGTTAACCCTTTGCCTTCGCCAGCAAATAGGAATCGGTTACCAACACGGACGTTCTTGTCCATGTTCATGTCAGACATTTCAGTTTTCGCTAAGCCGCCTTCATTGGTGATGTACTCATGCGCAGACATGGGCACACCTTTGGCAGAGGTTGCGGCCATGCCTAAACGTTTAGCTTTAGCTTCGTCAGCAGCTATTTGCTTGGGCGTCTTGGGCGCCAGGATAAAGCCCTTCCCGTTTTTATTGGGCAACACGCGCATCTCGGGGTAGTTCTTGCGCGCCATATCCGCTGACTTGCGGGATGTAAATGGTACGCCGCCTTCAGTGATGGGCTGCGGTGCTACCTGCAACTTACCTTTTTCATTTAGCTCGCGTTTGGCAGATGCGTCGTGGCCAATGTTGTCAGGGTGGTTAAAGTAATCTACCTTGGGTTCTTTTGGCTTGACCACCTTAGCGGGCGGGATCAGGCCTAACTCATCTACTTCGGCTTGCGTAAGCGGTGGGTATTCTTCCCGTACCTCGGGCGCGGCAGTAACCGGTGGCTTTTCTGGTGGCTTTTCCAACGTCAAGGGTGGCGTAGGCGTGACCGTGGGAGCTGCCTCTTGCTTAGGCTGGGGCACCAGGTTACCCTTCTTGTCCAGCTTTAACTCATATCCCAATTCACCCAGGGCTTCACGCTGACGGGCGTTATTCATAATCGGGTCGCGGCTGTATTCGGTAACCATGATCCCGCGAACACGCGCAGCTACATCGCTGGCTTCGGTAGTCTTTTTATCCTGCTCAGCTTTAGCCGCAGCTGCAGCTTGGTCTGCTTGACGTTGACGGATAGACGCCATCAAATCTTCGTTAGCCGTGGTGCCAGCTAGAGATTGACGCACCTCATCAGCCCTGCGACCTTCGGCAATCTTTGCCTCTTGAGCTGCACGTTCGGCTGCAATGTCCCTGCCGGCTGGCGGAGTGGGAATAACAATGTCGTTACCCTGTTTATCCCTGGACATCTGATATCCCAGGGCGGCCAACTGTTCATCACGGCGGATGGCGTTCATCGCCGGGTCACCGCTGTATAGCGTTTCAGCAACAGCTTTAGCTTCGGCATCACGCTTAGCTTTAGCTTCTTTCTCAGCCTGAATGCGCGCCTCTTCGTCGGCATCAGCCTTCTCTTGCGCACGGACGCGGGCAGCTTGCATCAAATCTTCATTACGTGGGGCAGCTTGTTGCTCCAACAAACCAGCAGCGCGCTCTTGTGTAGCACGTTGGGCGTCCAGCTCATCTTGTCTGGCTTTAGCGGCAGCAGCTTCACGCTCACGCACAGCACCCATGACATCAGCACCCATACCCTGACGGCCAGCAGCTTGCTCTTGGAACATCTCGGCGGGTGTTTTTCCGGTTAGGGAAACCGGTGGCTCGTATGCAGGCGGCTCTTCTTTGGGTGTCACTGTAGGTTTACGTAACGCGCCAGCAGCAGCACCACCAACACCACCAATTGCAGCAGCGCCAAAGAATGCCTCTTTGTATTCGCGCATAGCGTCTTCACCTTTGAGGGGTAGGCCAGCTTGCCAGCGTTCACCCATCTGCTCTAGCACCTCGGTAGGAGCTTCAGCTACCACGCCGACTGTAGCGCCTGTAGCAGCGCGAACACCGGCTCGTTTTGCCAGCTCAGCAGCAACTTGCTCACCCAGAATCTTTTCTGGAATCTTTCCAAAACCTAACGTCAGGCGGTCAGCAAAGTAACCCAGTGGCGCGGTCACGGCGGCAGTAGCGGCGGCTTTACCTGGCTCCAGGGTTTCTCCGGTCCGACCCTCTTCAGCCTGACGGCGCATGAAGTTACCAAACTGCTGTAGTCCATACGTGCCAATACCAGCAACGGGCCCAACAATTGGAGCTAAAGGACCTGACACGGCCGCGGCGCCAGCACCAACCGCCAAAGGCACGGCCATAGACGGGGCGCTTTGTAATGCCTGCTCAGTAATGTAGGACGGCAGCTTCTTGGCCGCAGCCATCAGGCCCTGGTCTTGGTATGCCTTTTCCAGATCAGCAAACGATACACCCTGGGGCTTGCCTGCTTCTGCTTGTGCTTGGGCACGAATGTCTTCTGCTTGTTTGCCGGCAGATTCTTTCATACCCAGGGCAGCTTTAATACCCAGACCAATACCGGCGGCGCTTTCGGGGACGGCTTCAAAGCCACGGACAGCTGCAGCTTTGGCACCACCTAAAAAGGTAGGCTCTGCTGGCTCCGCTTGTGCTTGGCCCTGCAAACTCTTGATGTATGTTGCAAGTTGCGTTGCTGCTTGTACGTCACCTGCCGCATGCGCGTTTTGTAGCGCACGGTAAAGAGTCTGCATGTCTGCCATAGCCCAACCTTATTTTGCGTATTGACTTACTAAGCTTGCGATATTGTCTGGCAGGTCAGGCATGATGCCCGCGTTGCGTTCAATCTCTTGCATGATAGCTTTAGCGGCTGCTTTCTTGGCAGGATCTTTACTGAAATAGTACTGTTGTGCGGCGTTTTTGTATGGCTCGCTCTTCTCAACCAGGGCTTGACGCTGCAGCGCTATCTTCTCTTGTGCTGTTTGCCCGCGGGTTCCGGTCTTGATGCGCTCAATGTCTTGCAACATTTGTTCTGCAGCTTTCGGGTCTTTGGCTTTCAACGCACCGTACTGGGACAGCAAACGCTCAGTTTCACCTGGGCGGTTAGCAGCCGCACTTTGAATACGTTGCACCTCTAATGCATTCAAGTTACGCTCTCTGGCAATCTGCATTTGCACTGCGTTGCTAGAAGCCTGGTTAGCCAGCTGAACATTACCTTGCATCTGTGAACCCAAGACGCTGGCGCCCGTGGTAGCAGATGTATCGCGCATCCTACCCAGTACATCAGCCACTTTATTGGCGGCGGCAATACCTTCGGTGCGGCGCGTAGTATCAATTAGATTGCGCTGCTCCATCTCTTGCTGCTGCATCTTCAGATCTTCAGCGCGTTTCTGGGTTTGCATAGCCGTGTAAGC
>Ga0209500_10000479_pt1 | contig 34380 bp, 47 predicted proteins | sample S_140212_EF_Meta_FD_187323 | JGI IMG/M metagenome (GOLD analysis project Ga0209500, IMG submission 187323) | Freshwater microbial communities from Lake Simoncouche, Canada to study carbon cycling - S_140212_EF_MetaG (SPAdes) (version 2) | ecosystem: Environmental > Aquatic > Freshwater > Lake ...
CATCGCCACGTATCACGTGTCTTGCTCTAAAAAAAGTATTAGCAGTATCGACCAATATATGGGTCATACTCTAAGATACCTCAGTCTTGCCGTCGTTTCTTCGATTGATTTGAACATAACCTGCACCGGTTATGTCTATGCCTTGCTCATTGCCAATGGTTTTACATAGACTTTGAAACCAACGATCCACGATCTCTTCTTCGCTTTCTCCTGTGTAACCATTCTGTTTCAACATATTAACAAATTCGTCATTCCAATCTAATTCAAAGAATCCATTTCTTGGGTTTTCTGGATTTACATTTACTTGTAAAACCTTAACCATAGGCTCTTCACTCTTTTTAGCCTTTGTAACAGTTGTATTTTTTGTTTTTTTAACTTTCATACAATTATTATACATTACTTTCTATTTTTATGCAAATAAAAAGGATTAGGAATACCATTAAAAGTTGGTAAATTAGGATTCATGGCTTGGTAATGTTGAGGATACCAATCTAAATATTCTAATAATTCATTTATATCTTTAAAAAAAGAATTTATATTAGGTATAATTTTAAACTTAAAATTTGATTCAATCCATGCTGAAAGATATCCTTCTTCAAATACATCTAGATTGCTAAGATCATAATTTTCTCTCTTTTTTATACAATCTATAATTGTTTTAATTCTATCTTTGGTATTGTAATCTTTTCTTCTGTTTAAAAATTCTTGATGTAAATCTTTTGCTTCTTGATCTAATTTTAATTGTAAATTAAATCGTGCATTTATTTTTTCTAAATTTTTAAAAAAACTATCAAACTCCCAGAATGAAGAAATTGGTAAAAAAAAAGTATTATTAGGAGCTTTTTTTTTAAAAGCTAAATTATCTTGCAAGACTTCATCTTCTTTTATATTTAAAAAATTTAATTTTATAAGATCTCTAAAAATAAATTTTGGAATAATTAATTTGTTATTACTGTTATAATTGTATAAATTTTGTATTTTTTTAGAATAAAGTTTTTCAAGATATGGAGAAAAACTAACTTTTTCGTTTTGTATTTTAATACGAATATCTAATTTATCTATTTCTTCAACTTGACGTGTATGTAAACATCTGTATAGATATAAAAGATCTTTTTCTTCAATCGTTATAAAAATATGAGGTTTAGTTTCATTTATAAATTTATATCCTTCTCGATCTGGATGATATATTCGTATTAATTGAGAGTATGTTATCTCATTACTGTGTGAGTTTCCGCTTGCTACAAATGGACTTTTAAGAATTGCAGGTGTTAACTCGCTAAATCTATCTAAAAAATATCTTAGATAATTTCCATGGAAACCTGGTTGATAAGCAATGTGTATTATGTTCCCCATGCGTTCTTAAACAATGGCACCTGTAGTCTATCACTGTATCTATAGCCCATCTTCATGGCCAGTTCTGCCACTGTTCTATTGTTTAAATGGTAAACGCTCTCTACTCCTCCCACAGGCATCAGATACACTGATCCTAAGAATCCTGCTGCTCTGTAATCTTTCACTGTTTCGATTGCTTCGTCAGCATCTTCTCGAGTAGCCACCACAAATTTTAAATACACGTGACCCACATCTTGATATTCAGCCACCACTGCTGGCACAATAGCTTCTTCACGTTTTTCTCCGCTTACACTTAATTTTGCACTCACAGAGAATGAGATGGATTCTCTAGTTCTACCATTCTTACGACTCCATTGAGAAAGATAATCTTTAAAATCTTTGTGTAGTTTTTGTGTACCATTAGTTTCAAAAGTGATCTCTTTTAAACCTTGCATCTTGGCATGTTCCAACACATCTGGATATGATCTCTGCCAACCCAACAATGGTTCTCCACCTGTGAATATAAAATGCTCATCGATCCATCTCTTATGTGGCAATATCTCTATGGTTCTTTCCACAATGGCATCTGATGTCAGCATGGGAGATAGATCTTTGAATCGTGGATCCCAAGATGCATAACTGTCACAACCTGTGCTTACTAATGGCAATTCTTTATAATCTTTGAATGGAAATTTTTGGTGTTGTTCAAATACTTTGTCATTCTCATCACTACGCATGCCTCGAGGTAAACCAAAACCAGCACAAGTAAAGTTGCAGCCAAATGTTCTCAAGAACACCGAAGGCACACCCATGTATCTGCCTTCTCCTTGTATGCTGTAAAATAACTCTGCTATTTTAATTTTGCTCATGTAATGCCTTTACTGCTTTTAATATATCTTCTACATTTTCATCAGTTTTCTTTATTTCATCAGTTTGTCCTAAAAAAGGATCTGGAAAATCTCTATAGAGTGCATGTTGTATACTTTCCATATCTACAAGAGTATTCATTGCCACATGATGACCTTCTAATTCGCCAGTTCTACGACCAACCATACTCATAGCATCATCTAATTGTTGCATATTTCGAGTTTCCATCATTATGTGAAAATCTGGTAGATCCATAGATCTAAATCCTAATTTCATTCTCATAACTCGGAATGATTCTAGTTTGCCAGCTTTTACTAATTCGCTGAGAAACGTATGAATCTTGTCAGCAAAATCTTTTGCATCAACTCCTTCTTTAGGATTGCACCATATATGATAGATATCAGCCAAAATAATCCTCCATTTTTCCTTCTCTATAGAAATCTTGTGTTATACAGGATACTCCACCATCCCAGAAGTACCTATGTCTAAAATTAAATATAATAGGTTCAACTTTGTGTTTTTTAAAAAAATTAAAAACTTCTTTATTGTAATTATTACATATAATTGTGTTTTCGTCAATTGATAACATATTAACATCAAATACTGTTTCTTCTACATATCCTACCCAATCTTTCATCCAACTTTCAACAAATTCTATTAGAGCTTCATTGTTTTCTTCACCTGGAATCCACCAACGTCCTTGAACTTTTTCTTTTATTTTTTGGAAAGGATGTATTTTACTCCACGATTGATCGGGTAGATAAAGAACGTCCCATTTAGGAAATTCCTTTTCATAATCCTCTATATGCACATCTCGTAATGATACGATACAACCAGGTTTTACAATAGAAAAACAACCATCCATATGATATCCTTTATTCGATATGTGTATTCTATATCCTTCTGACTCCCATCTTTCTTTAAAGAAATTTATATCTTCTGCATTTGGATCTCCGTACGGTAAATCCCAAAATAAATCTTTTCCAACTCTTGCAATGCTTGATGTATTAACATTTACTTTCTTATTTTTTAAAAATAAATTTTTTTTATCTATTTGTTTCAATATGGAACCATAAAAATTAGTTGGTTGCACAGCATAAAACGTTTCTCCAATAACAGCAAAATGATCTCTAGGATGTACAGGAGGTCTGCCATGCATATTTCCTAGATAATCTTCTTCATTAAACTCCGGTCTATATGTTTTTACTCCAAATTGTTTTAATATTTCAATAAATTTTAAATAGTCCTCCTCGGTTTCATCGGCTAATCGTTGTAAGGAATTTGTAATTTTTGTGTTTTTAGATAATTTTTTGAAATAAGAACTACTAAAATTTTTACCTACCATACAATGTTTTAAAGGATGAAAGGTAGCATATCCTTTTATAGGTATCATTTTTTATCTTTTTTATCCAATCGAACCACGTTGCCGCTTTTGAAATGACCCACATTTTCTCTCTGTATGTCATCGTGGTTAAATTCTGCCCAATAAAGTTCAAAAGCTACGCCATCTTCTATGCCTTCAAACAAATGATAGTATCCTGGTTTAACTTTAGTAAAATCTCCTGGACCTAATACAGTCTCATCAATAAGATCTTGTTGATCTTTCTGCCAAACTCGAATTTTCATTCGACCGCTTACAACATAAAATCCATTCCATTTAAAATTATGTTTGTGTTTAGAACACACACCACCTGCTTTATAATCTATCTTGTGGAATTCTAACACACCATTGGCATGTATTAACTCTGTTTGTCCCCAAATTTTTCCTGCTTTATTGCTCATATGTATATTATACGGTTATTTAGATTAGAAGTCAAACTGGCCATTATTTCTGCCATTCTTCCCATGGAAATACCACCCATTGCGGATTCTCATTTTTATCTATTTCATAACCATAATAATCAATTTTTACCGGAGATGGTCGATTATTGATCACTGCGGCATATCGTATTCTTTCATGTCGACCAAAATTATCTATAATATGCTGGAAAGTAGCACCAGTATCATTGATATCATCAATGATCAATATCTTCTTTTGAAAAGCAAACTCTTTTTCTAATACTGATAGATTAGGTCGAGTAGCATGATCTCTCAATCTCACATCTATCACTGCATGTTCTTTCTTTAATCTGTGAGAAAGATACACACCTGGAATACAACCACCTCTGTTGATACCTAATATTACGTCAGGTAACCACATGTCATGTACTAATTTGTCTTCAATCTGTATCAAAGCATTACGCATCTGTATATTAGTAAAGTATAATTTTTCTATTATAGTATTATTTTCCATCGAATATTCTATTTTGTATATTATTAACTCTTACGAAATGAGCACACTTGGGCATGTCTTTAATTCTTCTTGCACCAATGTAAACACAAGAGCTTCGCACACCACCTAATATCTGTTCCACAGTATCTCTCACTGGGCCTCTATTGTCTAATAGCACTGTTTTACCTTCGGTGCCTCTGTAACCATCTTTGCGAGCACCATGTTGCTCAAATGCTGATTCTGAACTCATACCGTAAAATACTCTTTTGCCGTCTCTTAATTCTAATTCTGATTCATCGTGAGCTGCTAACATGCCGCCCAACATAACAAAATGAGCACCTGCACCCAGAGCTTTGGCTATGTCGCCTGATTGAGTACAACCACCATCAGCAATAATGTGTCCACCTACTCCATTAGCAGCATCAGCACACTCTACTATGGCAGAAAATTGTGGTACTCCCACTCCAGTTTGTGTTCTTGTGGTACAAACAGAACCTGGACCAATGCCTATTTTTACAACATCTGCCCCATTAATAATTAATTCTTCAGTCATTTCTGGTGATACCACATTGCCTGCTATGATAATTTTGTCTGGAAATTCTGCTCTTATTCTTTTTACAAAGTCTACAAACTGTTCGTGATAAGCATTAGCAACATCGATAGTGATAGCAGGTATGTCTGGAAATGCTGACATTACTTGTTTTAATGTTTGATAATCCTGTGCTGATTCATCCCAGATGGCACCTGTGCCCACACAAGCAGAAACATATTTAAATTTTAATCCGGATCCTGCTGTGGTCTTCCAATCATTGAATGAGTAATGTTTGCGAATCACAGTAAGCATTTTATAATCTTGTAATACTCGTGCCATACTAAATGTACCCACACCATCCATATTAGATGCTATTATTGGAGTATAAGACAATTGTTTCCGGCTGTTTCTAAATGTAAAATCTCGAGTCATTTCAACATCTCTGCGAGAATTTAGAGTAGATCTTTTGGGTTTTAGCAGCACATCAGAATAATCAAGATGTAGATTATAATCTATTCTCACCTGTCTCCTCCTCTCTCGATTTGCACATTCTTAAAATATTTTGATAATGTTCCCATGCTTGTTGTAGAGCGGGATATTTTTCATGCAATTCAAACTCATAATTTCTAAGAGCTGTGGAGCTCCATCCATCATAAGACACAGTGTATGATGTTGATGCAGTGCCGCTGCCCACGCCTTGTGGCAAGATTGAATTTGCTTGTACTGAAAAAATACCAGGAATGTTTACTTGTCCTGTGTTTGGATCCAATGATCCATATGACTTTTGATTTTCTAATTCAGGAAATAATGGACAGGTACTGACAGTTGTACTATTAGCCATTGGGACCACTTTGTGCTTCTTGTAATTGTATATTGTGCATAAATTCATTTTTTAATGCAGGATCTGTTTTCAATAAACCTTTCAACACTGTGGTTTGTGTGCTGGAGTTAGCACTTCTTATACCTCTGTTCTCACAACAACCGTGTCTTGCTCGTATATAGACTCCTACTGCTGGACTCTCTGTGAGTTTTGTAATTTTATAAGCAATCATTTCTGTTAATTCTTCTTGCAGATGTCCTCTGTGTGCCAGATGCTGTGCAACTCGAGTGTATTTGCTCAATCCAATAAGTTTTTTACCTGGTAGACAACCAATATAACATATACCTGTTACTGGTTGATGGTGATGTGAACACATACTCTTAATGTCTGCTCGCACCACAATTAATTGATCATATCTGCCGTCTTCATTAGGAAATGCTGTTACTTCTGGAGCAGGACTGTATCTTCCACCCATGATTTCATTAATATACATCTTTGCTAGTCTTCGACCTGTGCCTCTACTGTTGGGATCATTCTCTCTGTCAATAACTAGACTATCCAACACTGCTTCAAATTTAACTTGTAATTCATCAATAAGTTTTTCTCTCTCACCTTCTTCAATGTATTTGCTAATATTATCTGCTGCAAAAAATCTATCTCCTGATTTTTTAATTCTTTCTCGTATCTGTTGACTTACAGGTTTATTTTTATCAGTCCACGTATCTATTAACCCTTGTGCTAGAGGATCTTTATTGATATCGGTCATTAATTTAATTCCTTCCATGGTTTATCTGATCTCAATGTTAATATTATTCTAGGTTCGTCAGTCGGATTTATTGCACTATGAGGAACCTGTGTATTAAAAAATGCTGCTTTATTTAGATATATTCTATCAATCTCTTCCACATCTGATTCTTTGTATCCATTATAATAATTAATACCAGCACTTTTTTTTTCAAATTGAGCACCTTCTTTTATTTTATAGAATACTGTATAAGTTTTCTCACAATTGTAAACAGGAATATTCAATGAATATTTGGTTTTTTCAACAGGACCATAATCTATATGTATTGGAAGTTTTGAATTATGTTTGGTAGAAACTATAGCTACATCAAATATTTCATTCCATGGTTTCAATGTTTCTACAGATTCTGTTAATATTTCAATTTCTCCAAAAAACTTTTTATCATAACTCTTATACGCAGAATTATCTTTGTGAAAATCTGGAATTTTTTCTAAAACTTTTTTAGATATTTCTTCTAAATTTGGCATATCAACATATTGGTAATTCATTAGTTCAAGTCTTTTTGGTTGATCTTACTATACCATTTTACAGCAGTCTGTACTATGTTGTCAATAGAGCTGTGCTTGGGTTCCCAACCTAATTCACTCTTTGCACGTGTGGTATTTGCCACCAACACTGGTGGGTCTCCTGCTCTGCGAGCCATTTCAGCAATCTTTATATTGCCTACATATTTTTTAATAGTTTCTAACAGTTGTTTATTGCTGGTACTAATACCAGAACCTAAATTGTATCTTTCACAGATCACATTGCCTGATGCTCGTTGTAGAGATAGAACATGTGCATTGGCAAGATCAGTCACATGCACGTAATCTCTCACACAGGTTCCATCTGGTGTATCAAAATCTGTACCAAATAATTTAAATTCTCGGTTTTGATATGCTGCTTCTATTGCTAATGGTATAATATGCGACTCATCTTCTCTTAATTCACCTATTTCGCTGTCTGCATCAGCACCTGCAGCATTAAAGTATCTTAGACTTACACTGCTCAATCCATAAGCCACATAATAATCTTTTAGAATATTTTCCACAATCAATTTACTTCTACCATAGGGATTGATTGGTTGTAGATCAGTTTCGTCATCTTCGGCTATGCCATTGGTAGGAACACCATAAACGGCTGCACTAGATGAGAATACAAACTTGTTTACACCTGCTTCTCTTAATTTGTCTAATAATTGCACAGTCATTATTACATTGTTCTTGTAATATTTAGATGGATCTCGTACAGATTCTCCCACTTGTGTGTGTGCGGCAAAATGTATGCAAGAATCTATGTTGTATCTGTGAATTATTTCTTTTAAAAAATCTATATCTCGAGGTAGATTACATTCAAATGCTGGTCCGTATTGTGTAGCCCATGGTTTGGTCTTAATATCTCTGTCCACTACCACAGGTGTAAAACCATTTTTTGTTAATTCTTTAGCAGTGTGAGAACCTATATAACCGGCTCCTCCCACAACCAGCACTGACTTGTTCATACCTTTAATATTTGCTTTCGGATGCGGTGTTTCTATAATGTTTACCATCTCTCCTCCATTGCTCGCCTACGCCAGTCATAATATCAATCATTCGATCGATAGTGCCATCAGTCCAATCGGATATACGACCCATATTAGGAGATGGTCGAGATAATAATGTTTTTAATTTTTCCATTGCGTCTCTGCCACTCCATGGTACGTACATTCTGGTTTCATCATTGGCAAAAGTTTCTGGAAACGATCGATATGCTGGGAATAAAACATTACAACCTAGAGTGTCTGCTTCAGACACTGTGTTAGATACCCAATCCTGTAGAGCACAATTGAATAATACTCGAGTATCATTTAATAATTCATAATAATCATTCTTTTTAAGATTTTCATAGATTTTTAATGCACCTGCTTGTTCCATCATCTTTGCTCGATTTACATACACAGGATTGTTAGATCTCAGAGGTCCTCCACAGAATATTGCAAATTCTACAGCGGGTAAAGTTTTGTTTGCATGCCAGTGTTCTATTAAATCCATAAAGAATCCAGGTTGTTTTTCTTGATCCCATCTCGCAGCAAATCCAACTCTTCTAGCTCTTTGCTCAAATGGTTTAATCTTTTTAACTCTCTCTAGTACTTCCGCTTTGCCATAACTCAAACCAGATATGTTATAGATAGGAGCTTTCCAATTCGCTATTCTCATATGAGCTACCATCTCTTCATTGGTTGCAAGAATATGCACATTTGGTATCTCATTACACATTTGTTCATATAAACTCATCCATCGGCTCATTCCCCAAACATGTACAAAATCATCTGGATCTATAGCTTGTGCTAAACATCTTAAATAAATTTTTGGCCTATATTGTTCTGGTGATTGTTGTATGATATAAGGCAGAGATTCTATGCCTGGTTGGAACATATCTTCAAAAAATATCGCATCATCTGATGTAATCTCTCCTGCTTTCATCATCTTAACCAAATTCATCATTTGACTCATACCAAAATAACTTCTTCCGTGGGCATCTAATACCTGTCCTGTTACAATTGCTTTGGAATTATCTATAGTAGTACCTGGTACAACGACATAATCTATGCCACGTCTTTTATAAACTCTTTCTGTCCAATCTGTTAATTGTAGAGTATAACGACCTTCATAAGGTTCTAAACCCATGTAAAATATTTTCATCGAGCAACCTTTGTTAATTTAACTCCACCATCACTGGTATGTTTAATATCATAATCACATTTCGCTCGGAGATGCAACCAAGTTCTAATTTTTTCATCCCGAACATATAGAGTCACTGTGTCTTCCATGTCATCATTGTAGCCATGATATGCCCAAATAAAATCCTTACCATAGGTATAACCAGCACTACCCATCATAGTGCATACATTGGCCACAGCATCTACGAAAGTATAATCAGCATTGAGAGCTCCACCACCTATAGGAAGATACCCTTTCCTTTTGGTCAGTGTCTTAACTGGTACATTAACTTCTATGTTAACCTCTTGGGTATTCTGCTTTCGAGCCATTTTCTCCATCCTCTGATACTTCTATTGTTATTTTTCTGCCTGGGTAACGTTCTATAATTGCAAGATATAAATCATCTGATATCATTTCACACGATTTGTAATCCAAAGCCAATGTCTTCTCTGCATATAATTTTTCCAACCATCTTTTAAACTGTATAAACTCAATGTCTCGATCATCGTGAAATACTTCTATTGCTACGTGAAAATGGAATATGTGTCTGTGAGGATAACCTAAGAAACTCACATCATACTCGTCGTCTGTGGCTAACTTAGGATCGGTCAGTGCTGCAGGATATTTGTGGATACCTTCTTTGCGGAAAGTTACCCAAATCATCTTTGAGCTTTGACCTAATTTTTCTTTTAATGCTTGCTCTCTTTGTAACTGTTGTAAATCTATTGTCATTTTATAATCTCATCTTTGCTGTATTGATCCCAATCTGTAAATCCTGATTTGTCTTTAAAATCTCTCATACTCATTGTCCATACTCCTGGATTGCTGTGTCTAAAAGTAACATCATCTATTTTAAAATGTAATTGCTTGTCATCATCACTATCCTTGAATATAATTGAGCAGAATGGTATAAACTTAGGCTCATTCCATATTAATGCAAATCTTTTTTTAACTTCTTCGTGATCCGCGAAAGGATAATCAATTGTGACATAATACCCATTGTCTAATAGTTTTTTCATTTGAAAAACATGTGTGCCTATGTTGTATTGGAATGTTCTATTAGCACCATAGTAGACTGCTTCACAACCATGCAGTGTTGCTAGTTCTAATACCTGATCTGTATTGAATTCGTTGGTGGCTAAAAATAAAGTTTGTTTGCCATATGCTAGAGTATGTTCAATCTCTAATCCAGTGAATGCTTTAACTGATTCATTACCAAAATGTCCTGAATTATAATCTCTGTGCATATTGTTTAATTGTAACATAATAATTCAATCTGTCAAAGTGTTAATGTTGGTTATTTGCATATTATAATATAGATTATTACACTTAACACTAGTGATATTAATATTATAAATGCGTAATATAATCTGTAACAGTTTATTATAAATCGTGATCCTCGCGAGGTATATCTTTTTCCAAATAAAGCAATTATTTTTTTAAACATGTTCATGCTGTATTTTTGGATATTGTCCTCGCACAAAAGGTGGCACATCTTTGTATCTTTTTTTATTAGTTTTTTCACCTGGTTCTATACCTATGGCAGATCTTCTTATATCTATCAAATAAACTAATCTACGATGATCTGTATAATTGTAAGCACTATGAATAAACTGATTATCAAATCCGAATAAATCACTCCAATCAATCTCTACTCCTTCAACCTCAAGGAATATATCTCCTTTAGGTATGATTAAAGGTATGTGTATTCTTAAAAATTCACCATTTCTATTCTCTATTCCTGTATGCCTCTCAATTATACTGTTTTTTTCCAATATAGAATAAGTGCTAATAGGACAATCTTCTCCCCAACGTTCTGTTAGAGCTACTGCAGTGGGAAATCTTTTTTTAATTTCTTCATTCTTAAATGGATCTAAAACTATATTTTTTTCTTTATAAACATATTTTAATCCATCTATTTTCCATGCATGTTCATGACTTTTTATATTGTTGGTATCAAATGTTTCATTGATATAAGGAACACCTTTACTGAAATTGCCTTCAATAAAATCTGTGTGATAAGCTAGGAATTCTTCTGTTAACTTCGGCGCAAGAGATAGTAATTCATCTGCTATGCGTATTTCTTTCCTAAGCCAGATGCTCTTTTTCATGAATTTAAATTTTTTTCTAACTCTGTGATCTGATCTTTTAGAGCTAATTTTTCTTTCTTTAATCGCATTAATATAGTTTTACTTTCTATACTCCTATCATGCAGTCTTAATTCGGTAACTTCTGCTACCTTTCTATTTAGGTAATCATGATGAAGCTTTAATTTTTTTAATTGTTTGTTTTTATTTGACATATTACACTCCTAGTTGTTGAAATTCAGGTAATACTTCTGTAAGTTTTTGTTTTCTTAATCTATCTAATATATTCATTTGTTTTATAAATTGATTAACATGTTTTACAGAATTTAAGTTATCTTTTAAAAATTTTCTACATGATATTAAACTATTTTTAAATTCTCCAAATAATATATTAGAATATTTCTCATCTTTAAGTAAAGAACTAGTTGTTAAGAACTCGTCGATGTCTTTTATAGCTTTTTCTTTTAAAAAAGTTGGAGCATGTATTGGATCTAAATAATATGGATCTGTAACCAATTGGAACCAAACACCAGCAAACTGCTTTGGTTTTGATTGCATAAATTCATCTAAAAAATTAAAAAATTCATTCAATCTTGACATGTTAAGCCATTGTATAGTGGTATTAATAGATATTCCAAAATTATCTTGTGCAATTAATTGTAAATTTTCTTTTATCTTTTTCCAATTAGAAGGATATCTAATATAACTAGCCAACTCTCCTGTACCATCTATTGATACTGCAAAATGCACTGATTTAAAATTCTTTGCAAGATTTAAAAATTCTTTATTAATATTTGTAGCATTAGTTGTAAAAATTAATTCAATGTTTTTAGCATAATTACTGTCTATAATTTTTTTAATATATTCAAGATTTTTTTTAATAATTGTAGGTTCTCCACCGGTCATAAAAACTCTTTTTACATAAGGAATCCATGTATCTAATAATTGCCAAGTATCATCATTTATTTCTGTAATTTTTGCATTGGGTATTCTATCCCATAATTCGTTTGGATTAGTTAATTTCTCATCTGCTATTTGAGAACTCCAGTCACTGTTACACATTCTACATTTTAAATTGCAAAGATTACCCAATCTAAGATCTATAAAAAAAGGAGCATCATATCTAATTCCTTTTTTAATATCTTCTATATAATCTTTATAAATTTCATTGCTGTGGTTTCTAAGACTGCTATATCCTCGCTCTTCTTTTTTCCAGCAAATATCGCAGCCGTCATTCTTAACATTATTGAGCATGTCTTCTTTAATTTTTTGCAATTGAGTTGATTCCCAATATTCTGTTGCTGAATTTAATTTTGGATTTTTTGCATAAGCACAACACGGACCTATATCTTTGTGTGTAACAAATGCGTGTACAAAAGGCATCACGCAAAAATGGTCATTAGCCATTTTATGCTCCTTCGAATAGAGAACTAAAATTGTTTTTGCCTTTACCGCCACCAGTGGCTCTTTGCCATCGAGTACCTCTAAGATCGGCTAAGAATGATGTAGCAGAACTGATTAATTCCATGGGTTTTTCAGATTCAAAAACTTCTTTAACAAATGTATTGAAATATAGAATATTTCTCGGAACGAAATCACTCATTTGATCTGTATTGTCTGAATCTTTGATCTTTCTCCAGTGTTTTGCTTCGGGTTGATATTTGATAGATTCAATATCATTCATGTCATTGGCAATCTGTACTGCTCTAATATGATTATAAACATTGTGAGCCATCATTAATACGTAACTGAAACTATCCCAAGCAGTCTTGCCTTCTTTGTTGTTTTTATTTAGATCGCCTTCTCCATACCAACAAATATCTCCCATGTTTAATCGATTACCTATAGCAGATTTAAATGGGAATGGTATAGTGCTGCCTTTTAATCTTTTATCATCCGGTGCTTTCTCCATGATATAACTCCATCTCTTAGGAGTGAATAGATTATGTGTGTAAACCAAACCATTGGCTGTGCTTAGAAATGCTGATGCTGAATCAAAACTAATTGTGACATCTGGATTTACATGTTCTCTTAATTGTCTTTGTATCTGTGTTAAGAAACAAGCCCAATCCAATTGTGATGTACCCAACACGTGTATCCAGTTTTTCTTGTCTAATTTCTTCTCATCTCTCATTATGATTAATCTTTTTAACAGTACTTCCATATCGCACATGTTGATACCGCCCATTGCCCAACCTTCAAACTCGAAATCTTTGATAGCATCATACCAGGTTTGTGCTGTTTCCCAATCGTCACCTTGTAAAACGTTTAAAAATTTAGTTTGTCCTAATCGATTTTTTTGGAAGAAATTGTTGTTATAGATTGTGCCATTTAGAGTGTCTCGGAAACTCTTTAATCCTGTTTTAGGAGAGTTTAGTTCGTCAGCTGCCCAAGTTGGCACGTCCAGCGTCATGGACCAATCAGCAGTCAATTCTAACCAATTTAAAATATCACTTCTAACTTTGTTAGCTTTGTTACCTTCAAAATCTTGCCAATCAAAATTGATAACTCCTCTGCCTATCTGATATCCACCTGAATCTCCCACTATAGTGGAGAATTTTCTATCTCTTTGTACACACATGCTGTCAGCCACAGGTGCTTTTTCAACATCTAGACACGCATGACCTGCTGAATATAAACCCACATCATAGGTGAAATAACCCTTTTCTGGATTGAGGAAGTTTAAACCTTCCACATCATTCTCAAAACCTGGAGGTATTCTGTCTTTAGGTATGTGATCACCTTTCGCTCTCTGTTTACTAACGAAAGTATTATAGAAATTAGATATCGCTGGCAAGAACTTCGCAAAGTCCCTGTTCAAAGGTCCTAAATGTTCCTGCCCGATATTTGACATTATTGTGCCTGTGCTGGTATGATGTAACGATATACACCCACTCCCGAATCCACTGTAACTTGCATTGCACCTTCATTGGAGAAATGCAGAGTAACTTTGGCAGAATCAGACAGTTTTAATATTTGTAGAACCTGTGCCACTGGCCAACTCCAACCTTTATTAAGAGTGCCTTTAACACCTGTGGCAAAAGTAAACTCTCCACCATGCGATGCTTGATCACCAAATGTGAATATCAAATTGCCATTGTCCGTTCTCACAACGAATGTATTGTGTTCTGTGTTTGCAACTGATTGGAAGTTAAATCTTTGAACTCCTGCTACTGTGGGTTCAATTTCCACGTCCCATTTAACACCTTTGAATTTGATTGTTTTTAATTTTTCATTGATGATTTCAGCATTCATGAAACGATAATCATTTTTAAAATCACCTTTTTCATTTGCAAAGTGTATGCCCACAGGAATCTCAGCACCATTACGATTGCCTTTGATAACTGTGATATTAGCTTTGTCTTTGTATTCTGGACATTTTAAATGAATATCTAATTTGTTCAATTGTGGCATTCCAAATGTGCCTACCAATCCTGCTTGTGGTTGTTTGAATGTGCCTTGCAGAATAACTGATCGATCTTCTGCCATGGAATCAATCGCAGTTTCATCTGCTGTGCCTGTGATTTTAACTAGATCTAGGAAGCCTAAACCATATGTGTGTTTAACTATGTCTCTTAATATGTCTATCATGTTTTGCCTATTCTTAAAAGTTTAAAATTAAATTGTATAAGATATTTAGATAGAAATCAAGTCTTAAATTATTTTTTTGCTGGAATTTCCAATACTTTATACAATACTGGGTTGTCCTTACCAGGTTTCTGAAATATGGCATAATTAGCGCCGGGTTTGAACTGTTCCATTTCAATTACGGTATATCCACATTCTTTGATTATTTTGGTCATGGCAGATCGAGTATTGTAATTCCAATAGCCACGTTTTGATTCGTGTAGATCATAATCATATTCACAATTAGCATAGTGTAAGAACACATAACCTCCTGGTAATATAACTCTAAATATATCTTTGAGATATAATTTTATGTGTTGTTGTGTAAAGAAAGTAAAGGTATCCCAACTGAATACAAAATTAACAGCATTATCTGGAATATCTGGACAAGCGGTCCAATTGGTTAGATGAAATTTTAGATATTGCAAATGAGGAGGATTAAACAATTTTTTTATTTTAGTTTGGCAATGTGGCACAACATCAACAAAATAATTCAATCTCCATGCTAGAAAACATTTACTAAATGTTCCATATCCAGGACCTATTTCTAAACTATTACATAGATTAGCTGCTGAACCTGATTTAGCAAAATGTCCTATTTTACTCTCTATACGATCAAATAATATTTGATCATGTAATAAATCTTTTCTTGCATGTCGCCATTCTAAATCAGCAGCATACCAATCTTTGGTTTTATCCAATCGATCTATTTGATCTTGGTTATTAATATCTACAACAGTTGCTAAATTTTTGAGTATTTTTAAATTATCATCAATAAGTTTTTGAAAATCGTGTCCTTTAATTTTTTCTAATTTCTCTATTAATAATTTAATCTCTTCTATACTTAACATATTAAGCCATTTCGAATAGTTTGTTAAATGTATTAGAACTCTCTGTAGATCTTACGTCCCATTCTAGCACACCTATTAAGTTTTCAATCTTGCCATCCAGTACACTCTCTTCCATACCATCACTGTCAAATGGTAACTCTTTGAACCATTCTGGCAATCTCTGTTCATCCACTGGATATGCTATAGAAGTATAACCCAGAGGATTATTCTTTAATTTACACACAATCACTTTAGCACCATCTAGAATAGGCATACTATATTTGTCACTATACATCTCTCTGCATCGATTCCAATTAATAGAAGCTCTCACATGTCCTGGCATATTGGTTTTGCCTTTTTTCTTTTCTTCTTCGTGATATTCTGTAATGTTATTGGCACGTTTGGGAGAACCTTTTTCCCAACCTGGTCTAGATTTAAACTCTGCTCGGAATTGTTTAATTTTATCTAGAACTTCTGTTTCAGTTTTACCTACCAACACCAGATACAATACTTCACTTAAAAAATCTTGTACAAATACTGGAGTATCTGAACGTTTAAGATCCAATCCCATGGCTTTTACTTTGCCTTCTTTGCCTGCTGTGTCCACACGCTCATTCTCTTTGTCAAAATATAGCAGTGCATATCTTTTTTTAGTTATAAACAATCCTTTGGATGCTACTAATTCTCGTCCTGCTCGTATCACATCACCTCGTGTTTTGGGACAATGGAATGCTCGAGTCATGAATGCTGAGAATGTTTCATTTACTTCTTCGGCTATTTTATCATAGAGAGCAATAATATTCTCTTTGCCCCATGGTATTTGTCCACCTTCTATTTCTTTTTTTAATGTGGCATAAGCAGAAAAATACACCGAGTCAGTATCACCATATATCACACTCTCGCCCACGTGATCATACTTGCCTGCAATAATTTCATTGGTCTTAGCAGCCATATGTTGTGTAATACATCTGCCTGTTAGTGTTACTGATTGTCCTATACGCATGTCAAAGAAACGACAACCTGGATTTAGAATTGCACCATACAGAGAGTTTAGATTAATTTTTTTAACAAGTTGTCTTTTATCCCAAAACTCTCTTTCAATAGCATTATCTCCACACTCACTCATTCTTTTTTGCATGTCTTTTCTTTCAGCATACCATCTTTTTAACAATCCTGGAATAACACCTTCAAATTCATATGTGAATATGGTACCATTGGCAGAGATCATCCACTGTCTGTTGCCATCAAACACAAGATCATACAGTTGTGCTGCACTCATTCTCACACTGGTACCATCTTCCCAATCAATGATTAATTCTGTGCCTTTGTCTCTGTTCATCACTGCTTGATATTCCCAACAACCAAACTGTCCTTCCCATGCTGTGGCAAATGATTTGCCTTGATGTTTGGCTCTGTTTATTTCTGCTGATGTGATCACTGGACGTATCTGTCCCACAATAGTTTCTGGTCCCATGTTTAGAGCTCGAATCACAGATGGATACAGTGAGTTTATGTCCACAGATCCAATCCAGTCATGTATGCCCTTTTTAGGGTATGCTACATACGCTCCTGCTGCTGATTCCACAGGCGCTGATTCATCTCTTTTTACTCTGCCTGGCACTATCATGCCTCGACGATGTGCTTCATTAATAATAGCTTGTTCTGTAACTGCTACTGCTCCCATGGTGGTTTGTAGTAACACAGTGTTCTGATGTGCAATCTCATTCGCTAATTCAATAAATTTTAATTTCTTTTCTAATTTTGCCAAAAGATTACAGTCTTGTCTGTTGTATTCTATAAACATTCCAAAGTCGTTGTTATACAATTGATCCAATGATCCTTCATACACAGTTTTCTTTTCATCCAATTCCCATTCTCCTATGGCATCTAAACGATAACTGTGACGTTCTTCATAGGTATATTTTCTATATAATTCTAATAAATCTAAATGTACTCTACCAATTAAATCATAACTGATTTGTTCTCTACCATATTTTTCAAATGTTCTTTTCTTGGGTTTTTCTCCCCAAAAACACAATCTTCTTGTGTCATCTGAACTCAATACCTTCTGTATTCTTCCCACAGTATAGGGTATATCATATCCTTCTGAGTTCCAACCACTGATAACATCTCCTTCATCCACTAGAGTTAAGAAAGCATCTAACATGTCTTTTTCTTTTTCAAACAACATTACGTTACTGAATCTTTCCACTTGCAGTTTAGCATCTGCCATGCTCAATCCTTTGGGAGGCACTGCAAAAGTTACTAATTGATCTGTCCAGTTAAGATAACAAGTTATAGCTGTGATGGGCATGAAAGGATCATCTGTGGTAGAATATCCTCGTTGTGGATCAAAATCCACTTCAATGTCAAAGAATACTATATTAAGTTTAGGAGCATCCTTGCCCAAGTAATTCTCTTCAAGACAACGAAACACAGGATTAATATCCTGCTCATATAATTTTTTATTACTTCTTATTTTTTGTTCTTTTATAAACTCTTTAAATGTACTGCAAGTAACTTTTTGTAGAGTTTCTCCATGTATACTTCTATGTTTACCTCGAGGATCTGGATAATAAAAAAGATATCTTGCATCATAATCTACAAATCTTCTCTGACCGTTGGCATCACGTTCTACTACCAACACTTTGTCATCATCTCTGCGATAATAAGCGTCTATGTAACTCATTTAAAAAATACTAGATAATTTCCAATACAATTCATTAGTGTGAACCAACTGGCTAACATAGTTATCCATAGATTTCTTCTACGATAAGCAGAATAGGCCATTGTGCTGGATCCTATCAGATAGAAAGGAAACACTAAATTCATTTGTGGATGTGGACTGGTGAATGTTAGTACCAAAGAACCAAATACAGTGAATATCAAAGAGATCAGTTCATAATAAAATGCCACATGATCTGTTCGATAACTGTTGATCCAAAATTGTCTTACAATACCATACACTAGATTTTGCCTGCCGCAGATAATATGCTGTCTAACATATCCATGTCATCAGCTACAGATTTATAATTGTCCTTGTGAGCGATTGCAATGGCTTTGTTAATTAATGCTGGTTTAAGTTCTAATTCTTCTGATAGAGCTTTTACTGTGTCTTTAAGACCGGTCTTAAGATCATCTATTTCTCCTAATACTTGTGATCCTTCTTTGATCAGTTGTATTAATTTGGTTTTTTCTGCTTCGTTAAAATTTCTTCCTGACATTTTTATCTCCTTTATAATTGTTATTATGTATTATATGACTTCGAGACGATTAAATCAATTACTTTTTATTAGTAATATTATACCAATTGGATTCAAACCAAACTCTCAAATTACCTTGAATAGCTTCTGGTAAGATCAACTTACCTGTTTGTGAAGAATAACTCACACCTTCTAGAACAGCCTTTATTGCTTCATTTTTGGTAATTTTTTTCTTCTCTGCTGATTTTAGCACTTCATAGTAGTCTGGTCTTTCATTTAGGTGGTCTAATGCAATCTCCATAGCAACTTCAAACTGATCAGTGTGTTCTCGTTCTACTCGTATACCTGCTCGTAATTGATCTAATATATATTTTGTAGATTTGTTAAATTTTTTTGCAATGTCTTGAATAGTAGGAGTAGGCTTATCTAGTATTTCTGATTCTCCCATCATGTGTACTGGTTCTTTTACAAAATTTTTAATTCTTTTTAATCCTCGAGAACCTGCACTATTTGGTCTTTCCACTTGTGCATCTACATCCACAGTGCCGTGGTCTTTCAACCTCATCATATCATCTAGGTATTGTTTATACGAAAAAATAGGTATCTGACTCATACTTGTATTTATTCTGTTTTTCTTGTTTGTCTTCTAGATTGAAACTATTTTTTATTTTCGGAAAGCTCGTCTTTGTATTCTAGACTTTCATCAACCATATCTCCAAGAGCGTTCATAACTGCTTCAGGTTGAGACATTGTGTTTATAGAAACTGACGAAAAATCTGCTTCGCTGGGTTGAACTTCTGCTTCTATACCAGCATTCTTTAAAACATTTTTAACGGCAGCAGCATCATTGTCTGATGTTGGACGATCTCTGTCAAAGTCTCCTGATAATCTTATATCAAATTGTCTTGCTTCTGTTTGTCCTTGAAATCCTGCAGCTTCATCTGTGGTCTCTTCTTTAGGTTCTGCTTTTTCTTCTTTGGGTTCTTCAGCAACTGCTTCTACTTCTGGTTGTTTTTCTTGAACCATTTCTTCTTTTTCCTGTGTTACTTTTTCTTTTTCTGCAATAACTTCTTGTTCTAATTTTTCTGCGTCGGCAATAATTTCTTTAGTTTCTTCAGTTTTAACAAGAATGTTTGATGATTCTTCATTGTAGATTGCTTCATTGTCTGAGATACTGTTGTATAATTCAACCAATGCTGACTCATCGCATGACCGGATATACTCTTGAATATCTTTTTGTACCACTTCTCTGAATGTTTTTGCATCATAGGTTTGTTCTTCTTTTTGTTCTGCTTTTAATTCTGCTAATTTAGCTTCTAACTCAGCAATCTTTTCTAATCTATTTTCTTTTTTCTTTGCTTCTTTTATTGTTTTCTTAGGAGCTTTTTTATCAGATTCTTCTATAGCTTTTGTGATATCACTCTTCTCACCAGTAATTGATTCAATTAATTTTTCTGCTTTGGGTGAAATTTTTGTAGGTTCTCGGAATTCTTTAATACCGGCTAACTTTGCAATATCCGCTAATGATATTTGTCTATCATCTAGTACTCTTGGTTCTTTTTTAGCTGCTTCTAGTAATTCCTGTCTTTCTTGCTCAGGAGTAATATTGCTCATCTCATTTAAGCGTTTAACTAGATCTGCAAACCCGTCGTTGTATGTTTTACGTGCCATATGAAGTATTTATAAAATCTTGTATTATAATAATATATTATTATTTCAGCTTATTTGCAAGTTTTTCTGCTAATTTAGACTCGTATTTCACACAATTATCCACTCGTTTGCCACCCTTCATCTTGGTGCCCATGCGTCGATAACCTTTCCAGCATGCTTTACCATCTAACCCTTTTTGTTTTTCTTCAGTGTTTACGCTCTGTCCTTCACCGCCTACTAAATCACCTGCTCGTGCTGGTCTTTTCATTGTGCCGGTTAAATGTGCTGCTGGTCCTAACTTGTGTTTATCGCTGCCTGCGAATGCGCTCTTGGGCAGCATGGATTCTTTATTTTTGTTGTAATCTTTGATAGGTGACATGATCTTGCCCATGATTCTGTCTTTGAAACTCTCGTTTTCTTTTTTATAGTCTAAGGGCATAAATTTAGAATATCTATCCTGCAAATTTTTCACTGTGTTTAGGTTCTGTCCTGAATTCAAACTTATCTTTGCTGTCTCTATATCCTGCTTGATATTCTGTATCATCTGTTGATCGCTTTTTTGGTTGGCAACGTCTAATGCTTTGTTCATGGCTTGAATTACTGGTACGCTGTTGTCCATAGCGTTATTGATAGAACCAATACCTGCCACACTGCCTACAATGATGCCTGCTGCGGCAACTCTTTGTAACCAATCTTTAAGACCTTCGTCTAATTCTATTTCTTTTAAATTATTGTAATTTTTTTTAAAGTAATCCTGTGCCACATTGTAATTGCCGGATGAGAACACGGTCTTGCCATCTTTGTCCAGCACATTCCACTTGCCATCTGCAGCTTGACTCACATAAGGTTTTTGTGTGCTTTCAAAATGTTTGGAATAAGGATTTCTTTTAGCAAATTCTCTGCCATATCGGAATTCTTGACTCTGTGCTAATTCTTTGGCTGAGAAACCTGGACGGATAACTCCACCAGCATGTTGTTTAGCGAAATCTTCTCTTTTCTTAAAGAATGCTCTGATTTCATCTGGAGACATACTGTCCAATTTGGCCTTAGTCTTTGCCATAGATGATGGTAATCTAGAACCTGCTTCGTTGGTTTTTCTATTCTCTTGAGCACGTTCTTTTTCAAATTGGTGTACTCTTTTCTTTAATATATTCAGCATGCCAGGTTTGGTTTCTACGTCATCCACAGGAGTTTCTGTAGCTAGAATTTCATCAATATTCTTTTTTACTATTTCAGCATGTTTCTGATGTAAATCACCTATCTCTTCTCTGTAGGGATTTAATCTTTGATAATCTTCGTAGTGATAAACTGCATCCAGCATGTCCACTGCTCGATTCATTTTGGTTTGTAGCCAACCTTCGATATCATCGCCAGGTCGCACTATAGAAGCAATCTGTAGAGCATATTTGGCAGTTGCGTACAACTGTGATTTTGACATGTGTCCTTCTCCAGCATCTTCTGAAAATGTTTGTCCTTCTAAATAATTTCCAATAGATGAAATATAACCTGATGCTAGATCAATTTTTTTAGCCACCCAAGATTCCATTTCTTGATCATTGCTTAATAAATTATGAATTTTTATTGCGTATTTGCCTGCTCGTATAGCCTGTTTAATGAACATGCTAGCTTCATATGTGTCTGGTTGCACTGGTACATTTAATTCATTAATACGCATGTGCTTATTTATGCTGTTTCGCAACGGTTGCAATGGCAATTGCGACAAACTTCTATAGTCCACTCACGCACTGTTTTATCATCGATAGTTTCTCGTTCTTTTCTCTTGAGAGTTTTTTTACAGTGGCTGGATCCGCCACAGTTAATACAATAGGCTTTTTCTTTCTTGCTCATTATCTTCTCACCAATGGTCCGCCAAATAGGCTAGTTCCGGTTAATTCGTGTGCACCTTGGGCAGTACCATTAGCATTATATTTTTGTGCAGCTTTGGGTACTCGTGGTGCTCGTGTGCCAGAGCGTCCCGGAGAACCTGTGTAACTCTTTTTAAACCTATCCGATCCTATGGCAATGTGTGGCGACACTACACTGGCAATACTGCCTGAGGATGTAGCTCCTGCTGATGCTGCTTCTCTAATTAATACTTCTTTAATTTTCATTTTGTTTATATTTATCACTCAATTCTACTATAAAATCTTTAATAAAAAGCCAATTTGACCAAAAAAACCCTTTTGTAATATTCATTTTTTCTGGCCACCATATTTTGTGTTTTTTTTTTAAATTTATTTCTAAATTAACATCACCTCCAAAAATATTCTTATTTTCGTTATTTTTTTTATCTAAAGTTAATAAATTAAAATAATTTTGCAAATTAAAAGGCCATTCTACTCTATGAATATAAAATTTTAAAATATTATTTACTGTATTTGCAGTAGCTTTACGAGAATAACAATCGATATATCGTTGGGTCAATTCTATAGGATTTTTAAATAATACATAGGGTATCATATAAAAATGACTAAGATATAACAAAGTTGATTTAGTCATAAATCCGTTCATATAATTTGAATCTGAATTTTTAATCTCTATATGTATTTTACCCAAAGACTTTTTTAAAATTTCGTCGTCAATTATATAAACAAAAATTTTAGGATAAAAAAGTTTCTCTTTAGTTTTATTATATGGATCAAGATAACGACATATATTTTCAAAATTATAACAATTAATATCAAATTCTTTTTGCCACCAATATCGATCTAAATGATGTGTTTTATGATATAATTTAGGATTTAATTCGTATTGTGAAATAAATCTGTTGCGTTCTAAAACTGATTTGTCTATGTTATTATTTGTTAGATATGTTAATTGTCTATCTCTTATATATTCTTCTGTATAAAATTCTGGTATTTCTATCTCGTCGATCATAACATCTCCTACATAAATTCTAGCGACGGGTGCTTTCTTATAAATTTGACAATAGAATCCTAAGAATATGACTTGTTTCATATCTTTAGTTATTTGTTTTTATATTTGATATTATTTTTTACGACCTTGGCGCATGTTGATTTGCCAATGTGCTAGCTGTTTCTTGCGTGCGGATGCTGTTTTTGAACTGCGTATCTTTTTCAATTGTGCTATAGTAGCACCTTTAGGTATACCAGCTCGTTTGGAGTCACCTGGACGACCTGGACCTTTTCCGTCAGCAAAGTTTTCTTTCATTTCATAAGGGATACCTAATTTTTTAGCTGTGCTTTTATTAACATTGACATGCAACTTAGCATGAGGCACACGACCATCTTTGCCTACTGGCACTAGTTTGCCTGGGTTTGTTCCAATGCCATAATTCACTGTTGGTGCAACTTCATTAACTGAATTTGTTAAATGTAATTTTTTTAGATTTCTACCAGTCTCTCCAGGTTTAACATCTGCAGTAGTATTTTGTTTGGTGATTATGCCCACACCAGCAGCATCTTCTCTGTGTATTATTTCATGTATCTTCATTTTTTAAGAGTGCTTCTCAACATCCAAGCATGTTTGCTGTGTGCGTCGATTCTTTCCGCGACGAAATTACCAAAACCATGTAGATGATTTGCTTCTAGAATATCAAAAGCAGCACCAAGACTTTTTAATACTTTTTCATTGCTGTCTATTAAATTTTGCATCATTTTTTCAGCAACGGGTATTTCATCTGATTGTTGTATAGTAGCCAATTCTTTTAATCTATCAAACACTCCTGGAGCATAGGTAGACATGGATCTTAATTCTTCTGCAAACTTATCAATTGAACTAAACACTTCTTCATATATTTTGCCCAATAACTCGTGATCTTGTGAGAAATTTCTACCTTCTACATTCTAATGATAGTAGTGTGCTTGCAGATAGAATAAGAAAGTATCTGCGAAAGCCTGTTTTGTAATTTTACCAATTTCTGGAGTCATATAATATGTTTCTATTTATTAGATTTACGAGGCATAGGATTTTCTCCTGTAAGATAAGGTCTTGCAAACCATAACTTAAACCATTCCTGTGTGCCTGGTTGTATGTTGTGTTTTCTCTGATATTCAGCTTTCTCCGTAGCAGAGTGAGATACATTCTCTCCCACACTAGGATTATGTTCTGCTATATTACTAATACCTGCTAATCTTCGTAGATGTTCCAGGTCCATATTAATTAAGAGGAAAATACTTCCAATGCGTGATTATAATGTTTGATACGATCTTCCAATCCAATAGTACCACCGTTGATACGTTTGGTCATGGTTAAAATATCTCCTGCATCAGCATACTGATTTAGATTGTTGGTCTTCCAAAACCAGCATGCAGACTTTACTGCACCTTCGAAGGTTTCCAACAGTGCGGGCACTTCTTCCACTGCTATGCCAATACTTTCAGCAAATTTTGTGTAATTGTTTCGTCCTGTTAATTGTATCAATCCTCTGCCACAATAACGGAATCCATCACCTGATGATTCATCACCATTGCCCATTCTGCCGCCATAAACTCGATTAGCAATCTGTTCCGGTTTGTGTGCATATTCTTGTGCTAATTCATCTGTGGGGAAATATTTTGGGAATACTTTTCTTAGACTCTCCCATTTATAGTTTAAATTTTCTTTTAATCTCTTGAATCCACCACTTTCGTGTGTGCATTGTGCTATGAAAGCAGACACTCTCTGTGGAGAGTCTATTTCATATTTGGGTAGTACAGAGGATAGAGCTTCATACCAACCATCCAAGTTAGAATTATTACCAATTATAGATTGCAACTGTTCTTTAGTGAAAGTGAATGACATGGATTATTCCTTATTTTCTTTGGCTTGTGCTTTGATTTCTGCTTCGGTGTACTGTAGTTTTCCGCCGTAGTTTAGACTGGATGCTCCTTTGGCCACACCTGGTTCTAACTTTTCAATCTTGCCACCTTTGGCTAGAAACTCTTGCATCATACGATCTTTTTCGTCTTGAGCTGTTTTAATTTCATTGTCTGATCTATAGTCTCTTCTAATATCAATTACCATTTTTTTCTCCGTAGTTTTTTAAACCTTGCTCTATTTTACTTAGTGGGTCTTTGTTGGCCTGATACAAAATTCCGTATCCACCTTTGCTTTCCCAATTCTGTATATTGATCGGACGATCATCAATGAGTATATTAGGTGTACCATTAGTTGTAGCAAGTTTTTCTTTTCTTCCTGTTACAATAGTTTCGTCTGGTTGTTCTATGTTTTGATTAATCCAAATCTTTTTCCATTTGGCAGAGTTATCATGATCTCCTCTCAATGGAGATGTTAATATAGAAAATCTTCCGCCTGTGAATTTTTTAATCATGCCAATTAGCGGATCTGCTGTAGGGAATTTGGGTAGAGTTTCAAAAAAGTTAGTGCCTGTGATTCTATCGATCACATCTTGTCGTAAATCTTTAGTTTTATCTGATGCTAATTGTTTCCAATGACTCACTCCATAGAGTTTTTCCACTCCACCAAAGAAATCAGCCAGCACTCCATCCATGTCTAGGTAAACTGTAGGTTTACCATTTGTTTTTTCAGGCATTGCTTCATTATACAACTTTTCCGTGTTCGTTGCAACCTGCTCTTTAATACCCATGGATTTTCTTAATTCTTTATATAATTCAGCACCAAATTTAGGATTTACCATACTCATAAAACTCTTTTGATCTCCTGCTGCCGCGGCTGCTCGAGCACCACTGGCACTGATACCACTGATACCTTCTTGATCTGGATCTCTCTCGCCCGAGCTCACAACATCTATGCTGTCAAACTCAAAAGGTATATTACCTTTCTTGTCAGGTTTCCGATTATACTGATTTAGGAATGTTCGAAATTCCGTCACTCGATCTGAACCTGCTACCATAGTAATATTTCTATAACCACGGTTCATTAATTCTTGTAATAATTGTACAATAGTTTTTACAGTGTCATCACCATTAAAGTTTACACCTGTGTAAGTTTTTTGAAGATAACTTAATTTATATTGGAATGACAGAGGATCTGTTTTGGGTTTTTGTGTTGAGCTGATGAATATGGTATGGTCGGCACCTTTGGACTTGGCAGTATTGATCACTGTTTGAAATACAGCTTCATGTCCTAGTGTTGGTGGATTATATCTGCCGAATGCAAAAACGATAGAATCGTTCTTAGCTTCAAATAGTTCCTTTAACCACATCGTACTCACCTTTTTTTATATTTTCAAATTCTCTGTCAGCAAGTACCTGTGCCACCTTGGTTCTAGTTTCTTGTGGGAACATGTCTTTGACATCTTCATGCGGTTTGCCAAATTCTTTAACATATTCTCTAGCAGCATCATTGACTAAAAGATTCCATTTCTTGGTAGCATTATCATGATTGTATCTGTTAGAATTTACATCTGTTCTTAAATTATAAATCAGTGGCATGAATCCTTTTCTATATAAATCTTCATTGTTATTAATATAAAGATCCAATTCATTCACTGCGTCAATGCTGGATTCTGCGATGAATTGATGAGCTCTTACCATTTTTTACAACTCCAATATCTTGCCATGGTTTTTGGTCCTGGGTTAGCACAATTATGTCTTGCTCGAAATGACTTTCTTCTTGCAGGGTTAGATTTTTTAATACTCATGGTTTTTTGTCCTAATTTTTTAGCACTGGTTCCACCGTGTCCAAAATTAACTTTTTTAACATTGCCAGTTGTTGGATTCTTAACATATACTTTAAATTTTTTAACATCGCCTCTCATGGGCTTGTTTAAAGGCACTTTACGACCTTGATATGTTGCTTCTATGAATTCGTGTGCTCGCATACCCTGTATTTAGCTAATACAGGTTCTCTAAAAGCCACATGTAAAATGGTGATGTAAATTCTAATTCCCAACGTCCATTATGACCCATAGCCGTAACATTTTTAAACGATTCTGGCAATTTATTACCTGCCTTTGCTTGTTCAGATGCCCACGGTTCTGGATATTTTGGAGTGTAAAGACCACTATAAACTAGTGCGCCAATGTCTATTTCGTCTATTTCTATAGATTTAATGTGTAATAATTGATCCTTAACAATCTGTCCATTTTCAACCACAGTCTGTCGAGAATCTTTGCCAGATCGATTAATAATTAATCGATATTTTTCTCCCTCTTTTAATTCGTGCTCAAACTCTATCACAGTGGGTTCTTTTTCTGTGCCCGTTATCATTTGATTGTAATGACTGTGATCGTTGATTAATATTTCTGCTCGCGGAGCTTTATCCCAACGAGTACTGTATAATTCTAATTTAAATTTTAACTTTTCAATCGACATATTTAAACTCTAATCCTGCTTTGGTTCCTACGTATGGTTTATTTAAATCTGTACGGTGCATCTCTATGGTCATTGTGGTTCCTTCCACAGCGACTTTCATATATCGGTCTGTGCGGCTTAACACGTCGGCTCGTTTAGCTTTACCATTATCTATACAAATGATTTCTATTTGTTCCATATTAAAATCTTCTTTCTACTTGTATGCCAACGCCTAGATTATTTTTACCTGTTTCTCCAGCCACATCTTTTCGATATTCCACATTGTATCTCATACCCCACTCCATATCAGATTCACCTCGTTCAGTGTAATATAATCCTAAGTTTTTTTCAGGAGTTCTAGTTTTTAAATTTGCTCTCACATCATTGTAAAGAACATCACCTTCTGCTGAAGTGGCATACGGTACCGATACTGTGGCAGAACCTTTTGTGATATAGTTAGGTAATCCTGCTGTTATACCCCAATTGCTAGTATCAGTTAAAGATTGTTCAAAACCTATTTTTAAACTCTGTGATTGTATAGTATCCACACTCTTGATTAAAGAGTTGCTGGCAGTATTAACATTAGTGTAACCTCTGCCTAAATCAATACTCCACTTATTTTTATCTTGAACATAGTCTATACCAACCTGTGCAAAATTAGTATTATTATTCTTACCTACAGATAGAGCACCACTGCTCTCATTACCTAACCAGGTAGTCTGTTCACTCATGGTACCCAATGTAGTTCTCACAGCAACATTAGGAGACACTCCAAATTTCTTAGTTATATGTGAACTCCAATCGCCTTTAAGGTCAGGATTGCTTGTAATACCTACTTTTAGGTCATCTATAATCATAAACTCTCCACCTTGATAGAAGTTACCATATGATTGTTGGAATGGTAGATAACTTAAACCATCTTGTTGAGCTTTAACATCACTGATTTTTCTTTTGTCTTTAACAGTGATGCCTTGTGATAGATTTACATAGAAGTCTCTGGAAAATTCATCCACAATCATCACATTAGATAATGCACCTGTATTTTTTAAAGAACTAAGAGCCGAACCTGTACCACCACTAGTATTAAGTGTCGCAGTGTTCACAGCACTAGTTGTTCTACCTGATGTAGGAATACCCACTGCTCCTACAGGTTGTGTTGCTCGATCCAAATCTAACAAACCCTGTCCGTGAGTAGAAGGATCATAATTAGGTAAATTTTTATTTGCTGTGGTTGTTAATAATCTAACAACATTTTCGCCTTTCATATATGGCCACATCTGGCTAACCAATGCCACACCACCTGTCACAATCGGTGCTGCCATAGATGTTCCATACATAGAAGTAACGTTATTGTTTAAACCAGTACTTTGTGTTACACCTGGTGCTAATAGATAAAAATCACTCACTTTATATTTGTCAGCACATGAGTTAGTTGTTGTAATATAATTTTGACAGATAGATCCTGCTTTATTACTCCAAGCATAAGGATTTCCTCGTTCATCAGATGCTCCCACAATCAGCATACGACCACCCAATACGAGATTGCCTGATGCATCTGTAACTGTGGCAAAATATCCTGGATTAGCAGAAACTGCCAGTCCTTGGTTACCTGCCGCATTTACCACAACCATACCTCGGTCTGTGACTGCTTTCCATTCTGCAGGATCTTGCAAGTTATAATATTGTCCATTGCTGTAATTGTATCTAGTGTCAGTGCTTCTATAAACACCTTTGCTGACACTTACTAAATTTTTAGTAAATGTAGTGTCATAATTTGAGTTAGCACTCACGTTACCTACCACAGCACCTTGATCGGCAGCCCATGCAAGACCCTGTGAGGCAGCACTTAAATTAACCGAAGAGCCCGATCCAATTTTAACCACAATCGCTTTGGAATCATAGGCTATACCTTGTGTGCCGACATTGTTTTTAAGAGCGACAATTTCTCCCAATACAAAAGTACCGTGGCCATTGGTATCATTAATACCTGTACCGGTATAATCTCGAGTGGCAATAACTTGCCCTTGTAAATCTGTGCTGTTCACGGCATAACCTGTGTCAGCCACTGCCACAGTTACACCTCGACCTGTCCACCCTCTGGCATAGGCTTTGTCAGCATTTACAATCGATCCAACACCGCTTTTAAATTCATTTGTCTGATAGAATGTAGGATTACTATTGTAACCTGTTGTAGGTGTACCGTTGACACTTGTTAGTGTAATAACAGCAGGTATAATTTCGGTTGCTATTAACACACCTGGAGTATTGTCTGTGCTGGTTGTGATATTTTCTCTAGTGACGCTAACCTGCACAATAGATGTAGTTTTAATGTCTCTGACAAAAGTTTTTACTGCTGGTCCAACGTTGGTCACAGGCGTACCTGCAGTGATTACTTCTTTGCCATTCACTATTTTAGAAGTTCTAGGAGTTGTAATTGTAGTAGTAATAACATTAACATAAACTTTATCCGTCACTGTCTTTGGTGCAGTTACAGTTGTAACTTTTGGTGTAACCACAGTGGTAGTGGTGATTCGTCTAGTGGTTCTAGTGGTGCTGCCATCTTTATTGGTTAAATTAGATACTACATCTTTGCTTGAGGCAGTTGTACTGATTGCTTTCTCCATATTAACAGTTGTCGTTTGAGCACCTAAAGAAGAAGATACATTCTTTTCAGTAAATTCTGCTCCTTTAGAAATTTTAGTATCAACAATAGGATCTAATGTTTTAATACCATTTGTAACCGGTGTTGCTGTTTTGGTTTGTGCAAAAGATGCTTGTGTATAAAAGAATACAAAAGATATTGTGATTAATAGTTTTAATAAATTTTTCATTTTTATTTTCGGTTGATTATATCTGGTGTTAGCATATCCACAGTATTCACTATGGTCTTACCTGCATATACCACTGCTGATCCTGTGACATCTACTACTGCCACTGTGGTAGAGCAAGCATTTAAAAATAAAGAAAATAGAATAATCGACAATAGTTTATTCATTGTTTTCTTCTTTTTTTAAATTTTGTCTAGCTTCATACTCTTCTTGTCTTTTTTTTGCTAATGTGTCTCTGATTTTATCCTGTTCTATCTGTTTCTTTTTTATATCTAGAGGATCATCTATTTCTTTAATAGAAACCAATCGAGCACCTAGGTATTCTTTTATTCTATTCGAAGCATCTTGTTCAGTGTCAGCATAGAACCAAGATTTTAATTTAATTCCATTCTCTAGCACACAATCAAATTGCCATGCGTGATTAACACTGCTGTTGTTCATCTTCATCGAACCAACCCCATGAGATACATACCTGCTAGAAAACACATCAAGCAAGTGGTGAATACATAAGCCTTTTTTTGTATGGAGTAACCGTTTTCTTTTAACACATGCACATGAACTTCCATAGTTTCAGGAGTCACTTTCACATCCACATATTCTAATTGATCTATATTTTTATTATTCATATTACAAGTATACAGTAGATATGGTAGAAGTCAACGAGTTGATCTTAGATAAAAGTGTTAGAATTCAATGACTTAAATTGTGATCTCTAGTGATTATAAAGGATTTTTGTAACTGATGAACTAGCAGTGGTCCAATCATAACATTTGGCTCTTACCCAAACAAAATTGCCAGTAAAATTATATGAGGCTACTGCGGTACTAGTGTCTGCTGTGAAAGTAGTTCCTGCAATATTGAACCAATCATCTTCTGTGGGAGTGGTTGCTAGACTGCCTTGCATTTTAATTTTTCCATTAAAATTGCTGGCTGGAGTGTTAGATCCTGCTGACACATGATAGGCCACTGTATGAACACCATCCACTAATGAATAATATCCATCGCCTTGTTGTTTGGCTGTTACAAATCCTACATGTGCTAAAGATATAGCAGCACCTGCAGATTCTGTGGTTACAGATTCTTCCACAATAATATAAGAACCATTTGCAGCTGAACTTTTAACTGTAAATGTATTGTTGTTATTTGAAGATCCAGAAATAGTGATTAAATCATACTGTTGAAAACTAGCTAAACTTAGAGTAGTAGTATTGCTAGAAGCAATTTTATATTCTGTGCCTGTTTGTGAGAAACTGATCACTGCACCAGTCAATGTGGCTTTGTGTGATGCCGCGCTTTGAATTGTGATACTAGACTGTGCCATGGCAGTTATTTATGGCGTTTTTCTTTTCGGAATCTGGATGTTTTTGGTCCTAGGTTGTACACAGCGGCTAGATCCTGTGGTCTCATGCCATCGATAGTTATAATGTCATAATACATGATTTTTCTGTAGGGTACTTCTGCTGTGTAATCAAATTCTTCATCTGCAATACAGTAGTCATTGTGTAACTCTTTGATACGCATTGCGGCACGCACTTGTATAGGTGTACCCATGTGATGTTTATCGATTATGGTTTCAATCATGGTACCCACTTTAAATATGTTCTTTTCCTTTAATTTTAATATAACATCAATCATTTTGATACCTTTACAAATTTTATAACTTTTTCTATTGCTTCTTGTGCTATCATGTATATGGGAGTTAATAGTTTTTCATCTCGCACATAGAAATACCCTTGCCATCCATATTGGCTGACTCCTTCTAGATATTCTTTTACATATTTTCCTGTTATCATGCAGTTTTCTGTATTCTGTGTTAGATATCTATATAAATCTTCTCGTTGATGCTGTTTTAATATTCTGTGTACATTCTTTTTTAGATGCACTTGATATTGATATCGGCCTAGCGGTAATCTCTTGCACAGCACAGAATTTTTATCTAATAGATAAGATTTATCTTCTGGAATAGCATCAGCATTGGACCATTCGTCCCAAAACACAGAAACTAAGTCTCGAGCCATATTTTCGTCACAGTAAAAAACACTGTCTATATTTTGTATTCGAAATTTCATATTTTTTCTATTATTCAATATAAATGAAGCTAATTTTTTTAATTTTTTAGAATGTTTGTAAAAGAACACCCATCTATTTTCTCTCATGGCTCTTTCTGATTTAAAGTCTTCTTCTTTATGGTCCAGCACTGATTTTAAATGCTGATCTGTTGTGGGATATAGATAACAAGCCCATGGCATACGAAATACCACTTTATTAGTGTAGCGGCCGAAATATAATCTATTATGATGTTTTCGCATCAGCCGATTCTGTTTGAGTGTTTGCTTCTGCTTGCGACTTTTTATATTCTAATTCTATTTTTTCATCTTTAATTGTGACTTCAACTCTACCACCATCTAATAACTCGCCAAATAAAATCATTTTTGATAAAGGTTTTTTAATCTCATCATCAATAATTCTTGCTAGTGGACGAGCACCTAGTTTATCATCAAATCCTTTTTTAACTAGATATTCTATAGCTTCTTCGGAAGCATTCACTTCCACACGTTTTTCCAGTGTCATTGTGTTTAATTCTAATAAGAATTTACTTACAATTTTCTTCATAATGTCTTTTTCTAGTTTTCTAAACTTGATTATAGCATCTAACCTATTACGGAATTCTGGAGCAAAGAATCTTTTAACTGCATCATCATCTTCACTTCTTTGTTGATCTCCAAACCCTAAATTAGCTCTTTCCATTTCTTCTGCACCTAAGTTAGATGTAAGAATTAAAATAATGTTTCTGCAATCTGCTTTCTTACCATTACTGCCGGTAACAGTTCCATAATCCATTACTTGTAATAGCATATTAGTAACATCTTGGTGTGCTTTTTCTACTTCATCAAACAGTACCACTGCATGAGGATGTTTTTCAATCTCATTAATAAACAATCCACCACCCATGTGTGAATCTTCGTAACCCACATATCCTGGAGGTGATCCAATTAATTTAGCAATAGAATGTTTCTCTTGATACTCGGACATATCAAATCTTATCAATTGTGTGCCCAATGTAGTGGCCAATGTTCTTGCTGTTTCAGTTTTACCGCAACCAGTTGGTCCTATAAACAGGAATGATCCTACAGGTTTGTTCAAACTTTTTAAACCTGCTCGACTTATTAATATCTTATCAATAACTTTGTTTAGAGCTTCATCCTGTCCAAATACCTGCAGTTTCATTTTCTTTTCTAGTGTTTCTAAATTGGCTGCTTGTTTTTGACTCAACTGCTCTATGCTGATACCTGTTAATTTACTAATCTCATGTATTACTTCTTCGTGATCGATTTTTCCATCTTTGATACCTTTTAATCTCAAACGAGCACAAGCACTATCGATAACATCTATGGCTTTGTCTGGCAATTTTTTATCTGCTATAAATTTAGATGAATATTCCACTGCATCTTCGCAGGCTTCATCGGTGATTGTACAACCATGAAACTTTTCATAGTATTGTTTAATACCTTTTAATATCTTAACGCAAACTTCTTGTGTGGGTTCTCCAATTTGTAATCTCTGGAATCGGCGCATTAGAGCTCGATCTTTTTCAAAGAATTTTCTATATTCTTCCCAAGTGGTTGAAGCAA
>Ga0209500_10000480_pt1 | contig 34336 bp, 46 predicted proteins | sample S_140212_EF_Meta_FD_187323 | JGI IMG/M metagenome (GOLD analysis project Ga0209500, IMG submission 187323) | Freshwater microbial communities from Lake Simoncouche, Canada to study carbon cycling - S_140212_EF_MetaG (SPAdes) (version 2) | ecosystem: Environmental > Aquatic > Freshwater > Lake ...
CGCCACCTATGCTGAGTTTGCGGCAATTGTCACCCAATACCAAAACGAGTATAAAGAAGCCCTACGACAAAGCGGGGAGGCCGGCGATGCGATGGATGACTGAAGCGCACCGCCTGATCGGCACCCGCGAGGTGCCGGGCGCAGGCAATAACCCGGTGATCATGTCATGGGGCAATAAGCTTGGCGCGCGTGTGCTGGGCATCGCCTACGGCGCTGACAGTGTGCCGTGGTGCGGGCTATTTGCGGCGCACTGCGTCACGCAGGCGGGCCTGCAGCCGCCGCCGATCTCCATCCGCGCCAAGGCTTGGTCGACTTGGGGCGAGGGTCTGTCGATTATCGCCACGCGGCCGCCGCTGGGCGCCATCGCCGTGTTCAGCCGTGATGGCGGTGGGCACATCGGCTTCGTGGACAGCGTCAACCGCGACGGCTCGCTCAACGTCATCGGGGGTAACCAAAGCGACGCCGTCAGTGTGCGTCGGTTTGACCGCAATCGCCTCATCGCCCTGCGCTGGCCGAAGGGCGTGGCGTGGCCGCTGCAGGCGCCGTGGGCTGCTGCCCCAGCCGCTGACACTTTGAGTGAGGGTTGAGTTTCACTAGGAGGACTGACTATGGTTAATTTCGTTCTGAGTCGTTTGCGTGAGCCAAGCACCTACGCCGGCTTCGCCGGTATGGCTGCTGCTGTCGGCATCGCTGAACCCCTGTATCAGGCTGTTACCGCTGTGGTCATGGCCGTTGCTGGTTTGGCTGCTATCTTCCTGTCTGAGAAAAAGGCGTAAAGTGAGACTCCTTGCGTCCCTGCTGAGCGTGATCTCCACCATACTGACGTGGTGGAAAGAACGGGCGCTCATCGAGCAGGGACGCAAGGATGCCGCGCTGGACGCCATCAAGGAGGTCGAGGTCCGTGTTGAGAAAGCTGACGCCGCTGTGGCTACTCCCGATCCTGTGCGTGACGAGCGCCTGCGTAAGCGGTTCGACCGCGCCCGTAGTGATCAGTGACTACTGCCGCATAGCCAAGCCCCTTAGCTATGATTCCGCTAGGGATAGCGCGGCGACTATAAAAGAGGTAGAAGATCACAACTCTAAGTGGGTATGTGTCTGCGACAAAGACTGCCCTGCTGGCGTAGTCCCCTGAAAGTGCTATAAGGCGTGCCATGGCCACAACGCTGACCTTTACCACGCTCCAGGAGGACGTGCGGCGCTACTTAGAGCGAGGTTCGACGTTTGCCTCAGATCCCGTTGTTTATGAGCAAATCCCGCGCCTAATCAACCTGGCAGAGCGGCGCATCGCGCGCGAGCTGAAGATCCAAGGCTTCATCAACGTCGTCACCGGCACCCTGCAGACGGGCGTGTCAGTGTACGCCAAGCCGGACCGCTGGCGCGACACGGTCAGCATCAACATCGGCACGGGCTCGCAGAACAACACGCGCAAGATGTTGTTCACGCGCGCCTATGAATATCTGCTGAGCTACTGGCCCGATCGCACTGCCACGGGCAGGCCTCTCTTCTACGGTGACTACGACTACACGCACTGGCTGTATGCGCCGACACCGGACGCCGACTACCCGTTTGAGGTGCTGTATTACGAGTTGCCGCCGCTGCTGGACGATGTGGTGCAGACCAACTGGCTGACAGAGTACGCGCCGCAGCTCCTGCTCTACGGGACGCTGTTGGAGGCGACGCCGTTCCTGAAGAACGACGAGCGCATCCCCGTGTGGCAGAGCATGTACGATCGTGCAGCCGCCATGCTGAACGGCGAAGATTTGGCCAAGATTCTCGACCGCTCTTCGGTTCGCAAAGAGGCGTAAGCGTTATGACGAACACCTACACCCAAATCTTCGGTGGCACGACGATCTACCCGTCGGACGTTTCCTACCTCGCACTGCCGTTGACGGCGGACACCGAACTGGCGTGGCCTCTGGAGAGCAACACACTCCTGCAGCCGGCGGCGCGCATTATTGACATCACGCCGACGGGTGCCTTTTCTATCATTCTGCCGCCAGCCGACGAGACGGGCGTGGGGCAGACTATCCTGTTTAACAACCTCGGCCCCAGCACCGTCACCATCAAAAACAACGTGGGCACGACGATCATCTCGATCGCGCAGGGTCTGCAGTTCCAGTGCTACATCTCGGACAACAGCACCGCCGCCGGTGTGTGGAAGGCGTTCCAGTACGGCGCCGCCACGGCGCAGGCGCAGGCGGCACTGCTGGCAGGCTTCGGCTTGACGGCGACCGGCGCCACCCTGTCGCAGTCAACGCCCGTCACGCTCTTCAGTACCAACTACACTGCAGGTTCGGCTGACCGGGCGTCGATGTTCATCTGGAACGGCGCGTCGGGCGTCATTACGATGCCGACTGCCACCGCCGGCGGCAATAACTGGTTCATGGCCATCCGCAACAGCGGCTCCGGAAATCTCGTCATTACTCCGCAGGGTGCCGACACGATCAACGGCTCGGCCACGCTGACACTGGCACCGGGCGACAGCGCCACGGTGGTAACCGACGGCACCAGCTTCTTCACGCTGGGCCTTGGCCAAAGCGCCGTGTTCGCCTTTGACTTCACGTCGATCAACATTGGTGGCGTGAGCGGCAACTACACGCTCTCGGGCGCTGAGTTGAACCGCATCGCCTATCAGTTCACCGGCGCGATCACGGGCAACGTCGAGATCATCGTGCCCAAGACGACGCAGCAGTATTGGGTCTACAACGACACGACGGGCGGATCGTTCACCCTGCGCGTCAGGACCAACACGCAGTCGCCAGGTGTGCTGGTGGCGCGTGGCTCGCGTGCCATCCTGTACTGCGACGGCAATGAGGTGGTGGACGCCGAGACGGGCGGCATCGCCGTGCCGGTGGCAGTTGCCGATGGCGGCACGGGCGCGACGACCGCGGGGGCGGCACTGATTAACCTTGGCGGTACGTCTGTCGGCATCAGCATCTTCACGGCGGCGGCTGCGGTCAATGCGTGGACGGCGCTGGGAGTTGCGCCGAGCGGCACCGTCAACGGTGGCACCTTCTAAGGTGCCCGTCGTCCAGATACGTTCGCAGCCGGGCATCAAACGCGACGGCACGAAACTCGAGGGCGATAACTACGTCGACGGGCAGTGGTGCCGGTTTCAGCGCGGCCTGCCGCGCAAGATCGGCGGCTACCGTGCAATCAACAAGTATTTGCGCGAGATCAGCCGTGCGATGAGCGAGTTCACGCAGGACAGCCTGACTTACGTCCACAGCGGCTCAGCCAACCTCGTCGAGCGTTTCTACATCAACAACGGCTTCAACACGTCCATCATCACCAACCGCACGCCGTTGACGCTGGCGACTGATTCTAACAACATGTGGCAGTTTGATTCCATTGCCGCGCCGGGCCTTGGTGGTATGCAGCTTGTCGCGCAGGTCGCGCCGAACCTTGAGTGCATCTGCAACAGCCTCGGCGGCCAGCTTTTCTTTGGCGACTTGTTCGCCACTACGCCGCTTCAGCCGATCACCAACCTGCCGTCCGGCTACAGCGCCACCGGAGGCGTGGTGGTGCTGCACCCGTACACGTTCATCTTCGGCAATGACGGCTATGTCGCATTCTCGGTAGCTGGCGATCCGACGGACTACACCAGCCTCGGATCTGGCGCGGCAAATATTGCCTCGCAGAAGATCGTCAAGGCCATCGCCCTGCGTGGTGGCCCCGGCAACTCGCCGTCGGGTTTGTTCTGGTCGGCCGATGCGCTGGTGCGCGCGTCTTTTGTTGGCGGCGCGCCGGTGTTCCAGTTCGACACGATCAGCACGCAGAGCTCAATCCTTGGCGCGAACACGGTCATTGAGTATGATGGCATCTTCTACTGGGTGGGCACCGATCGCTTCTTGATGTTCAACGGCGTCGTGCGTGAGGTGCAGAACAATCTCAACCTCAATTATTTCTTTGACGGCCTCAATCAGTCGCAGCGCCAGAAGGTGTTTGCCATGAAGGTGTCGCGCTTTGGCGAGATCTGGTGGTGCTATCCGCGCGGTGACGCCACCGAGCCGTCGCACGCCGTCATCTACAACGTCCGCGAGAACACCTGGTACGACTGCGAGTTGCCCAACGGCGGCCGCAGCGCGGCGGTGTCGCCGACCGTGTTCCCCAAGCCGATCATGACGGGCGTCGTGCCGACTGTGTCAGATGACGAGACGCGCGTCACCGAGGCCAGCGACACGCGCATCACCGAGACGGGCGGCAACGTGCGCGTTACGCAGGACAGCGAAGTTGATCAGTATCGCCTGTGGGTGCACGAAGTGGGCGTGGACGACATTGACGGCCTGAACATCCAACCCGTGCTCAGTTTCTTTGAGACTGCCGACATGTCGCTGCCCGTGACGAGCCAAGAGAACAAGGCACTGCAGGTGCTGATGATTGAGCCTGACTTTGTGCAGAGCGGCAACATGACCATGCAGATAACTGGCCGCGCTAACGCCAAGGCGCCAGAGGTGTCAACGGATCCGCACATCATCTACGAGACGCCGCCGACACCGCAGGATCAGGTTGTGTATTTCAAGACGCAGCGCCGTCAGTTGCGCTTCCGCTTCGAGAGCAACGCCATTGGTGGCAATTATCAGATGGGTTTGGTGCTGGCGCATGTGCAGCCAGGTGACGGCACGGTGATCGGATGATCGATCCGCGCGGCATGGGTTTGATTGATTGGGCCGACTCCGTTATATTGTCGGTTGGTGATGCGTGGTCGTTTGGTCGCTTAGACGACGAGAACGAATGGCAGGGCTGGGCTACGGGCTTTTTGCGCGCGACACCGTTCTCGCGTCGCGTTGTACCTGACCCGTATCAATTTGATGATTGGCGCGAGTGGGCAATGCGGGCGTACCCGATGCTTGAAGGACAGGGTTGATGGCTAACGGCGTAAACGATCCGGTGGGCGGCCTCTCCGCTGTAGCGCAGCCGATGGGTGGTTTGAGTGCCGCGCTTACACCAGAGCAGATTGCGGAACTGCAGGCCAGCGCTGCGTTGATGCAGCAGCGCTTGCAGGCGGCGTCTGATCCCAACCGCACGGCCTCTTTTGACAAGTACGTTGCTGATCAGGCCGCGAAGGGTGTTGAGGTCGCCTCTACCTATACTGGCGGCGGCGGCCCACTCGGCAGTGGCGGCGTATTTGGTGTAACCGATTTTGCTCCGGCTTTTGATCCTGCGAACCCGGCAGGTACTACGGGTCAGGTAGTTCGCTTTGATCCAAAGAGAATGAACGCGCCGGTCGTTTTTCAACCCGGCCAGCAGTATGTGCTGACCGACGCCTCCGGCGAAAATGTCATAGGCCGCGCTTCTTCGGTGGAGGAGCTACAGAAGCTCGCCGCCGCTAAAGAAAATATGCCCTACGGTTTCCAGTTGTATCGTGCAGACGAGAAAGGGAATTACCAACCCGGCACGCAGCTTTTCGGTGAGACAGATCCGCGTACTAAAGGATTGATGGGGGCTTTCGTAAATTATGGATTACCAATTGTAGCAGGTATTGCTTCTGGAGGTCTCAGTTTGATACCTGCAATGGCGGCCTCTGCCGCCGCGTCAGGTGCCGCTAAACTAATGACCGGATACACACCGAAAGACGCAGCAAAAGCCGCAGCGATTGCGGCTGCTACAAGAGGCGTGTTGAAAGGCACTGGCCTTGAAGATAGCCTTGGTCAGGTCTTAGCAGCAAAAGGCTCTGCTGCAGGAAACGTAGTGGGTAACGCCGTAAACCCCGGTTTCTACGTTCCCGGAACCGTTATTCCAAAGTTTGTGGCCCCCACGCTTTCCAGTCTGGGCGGCACGCTTGGCAGTCTTGCGGCCGCACCTGTGGCGGGCGAAATCCTTGTCCAAGGCGCACGCAATGCCGTCAGTCCTACGCTGGCTTCCGCGATCACCGGTGGCTTGAGCACTCTCGCCCCCTCTATATTTGACCCCAGCAGCATCCCACAATTTCAATCTCCCGACGTGAGTAACGCAGAAACCTCGCAGCAAAACAATTACCAGCCGGGCGACGAGCCTGAGTCAGTCGTAACTGGTGATCGTATCCGTATTACACCTCCCGGTACGACGCTACCTATCAACCCGTTTGATCTGTCTGTTATTCCACGGGTTGATGTCCCACGGGTTGAGCCTCCGTCAGGTGAAGCCGAAAGCGAAGAGCCGGAGTCAGTCGTAACTGGTGATCGTATCCGTATTACACCTCCCGGTACGACGCTGCCTATCGTCCCATTTGATCCGTCTGTTATTCCTCAGACTAACGTTCCACGGGTTGAGCCTCCGCCGGCTGACGCTGAAAGCGCCGAGCCTGAACTGGTTGTCACTGGTAAAAAAATACCGCCAATTCCCCCAACTACGATCACGTTCCCCAACGCGCCGTTTTACGTTCCGCCGACTATAATCCCACCACAGCCGCCGCCGCCCACTGTCGAAAAGCCCACAGACCTGCCCAAGATCATTGGCCAGGGAGTTGGCGTTCTCACGCTGCTGGATCAGCTACTGGGCGGCGGTGGCGGTGGCGGCGGCGGCGGTGGTGGCGGGGCCGGCACACGCGCATCGCTCAGCCCGACTTTCAGCGCCAAGCTGCCAGAGGCACGTGGTATCTTTTCGCCTGCCTCTTTTGCGCCCCGCGACATGAGCGGCACCGACTTTGCGCGCTACGGCTATGGTCCGGCAAAGTCGTTCTTTGAGAACGTGCCGCGCAACGTCGAGGAATATAAGACTGCGCTCGCCGCCAACAACGCGCCGCGTCCGGTGCCCATTAGCACTGCACAGCCGGGGTTGACGATCAGCTCCACCGGGCAGCCCACGCCGGGCGTAGTAAACCCGCAGTTTGCGGGCGCAACGACAGTCTCGGCTGCCATACGTCGCCTCGCGCCGAATGCTACCGACGAGCAAATTAATGCGTATCTCAGCGGGCCAGAGGGTCCGCAGTTCCTGCAAATAATGAAAGATTCGGGCATTACCCAGCGCGCCCGCGGCGGCATGATGGCGGCCAAGGGTGGCGCGTCCAGGGCTCGTGACACCTACGCCGTCCGTGGCCCAGGCACCGGACGCAGCGACGAGATACCCGCACTGCTGAGCGATGGCGAGTATGTCATCGACGCCGAGACGGTCTCTATGTTGGGCGATGGTTCCGGTGAGGCAGGCGCCAAACGCCTTGATGAGCTGCGGGTCAAGATCCGCAAGCACAAGGGCCGTAACTTGGCGAAGGGCAAGTTTAGTGCTAACGCTAGGCGGCCCGATAAATACCTATCTGGAGGTCGTGTATAATGGCGGTTACAGACTTCCTTACCGATGGTAAGCCCGGTGCCGTACAGCCGTTTGCGTCGACCACAGAGTCGGTGCTGCCTGATTGGTACACCAATTACGCGCAGGACATCCTCGCGGGGCAGCAGGCTGTGTCCAACCGGCCGATGCCATTGTTTCAGGGGCCACGCATCGCCGACTTCACGGCTGATCAACAGAAGGGATTTGAGGCCACCCGCGAGGGTGCCTTTACGTTCCGCCCGGAACTAAACACCGCCTCGACCAAGACGCAGGACGTGTTCGGTCGATCGTCAGTTGGCGCCGCACAGCCGTATTTTAATCAGGCCACCGCCATGTCGGCCCTTGGAGCGGCGCAGCCGTTCTTCAATCAGGCCACCGGCATGTCTGGCCTGACGGCCGCTGAGCCGCGCCTTGAGCAGGGTGCAGGTTTATTGGCCGGTTCGGCTAACGCGCTGGGCCTACAGATGGCGCAGCCCTATCTGGGCGCCGCCGGGCAGTCTGCCGCGACAACCGTCGGCCAGTACATGAACCCCTACACCGAGAACGTCGTCAACCGCATCGGCGAGCTGGGCACGCGCAGCCTGCGCGAGCAAGTGCTGCCGGGCATCGAGGGCGAGATGATCCGCGCCGGCCAATTCGGCGGCACGCGGCAGGCCGAGTTGATGGGTCGCGCCATCCGCGACGCCACTGAGGGCATCAGCGCACAGCAGTCGCAGGCGTTGCAGCAGGGCTACGGTCAGGCGCAGCAGGCGGCGCAGACTGATCTGGCGCGTCAGGCGCAGCTCGCCAGCACGGCGGGCGGCTTGGGCGGTGCTCAGCAGCAGGCACTGCTGGGTGCGGGTCGCGGCATGGCCGACATCGGCCAGACCCTTGGCGCACTGACGCAGGCGCAGCAGCAGATGCTCACCGACATCGGCAAGAGCTCTGGCACCCTCACGCAGGGTCAGCAGCAGTTGCTGGCGGACGTGGGGCGCAGCACCGGATCACTCTACGGTCAGGACACGCAGGCGCAGCTCAGCGCGGCCAACCAGCTTGCCAGCATGGCGCAGCAGCGGCAGAGCCAGGAGCTTACCGGCGCAGGCGCACTCAGCCAGATCGGTGCGCAGCAGCAGGCGCAGACGCAGCGCAACCTCGACCTGGCATCGTCGGACTTTGATAAACAGTTCGCCTATCCGCAGCAGCAGCTCGAGGCGATGACGCGGACGATGCAGGGCGTGGCGGGTGCCGTTCCGAGGGCTGAGTTGAAGACGGGCTACGGCCCGCCAGAGATTGGCCCGTCACCGATTGCAACGGCAGGTAGCGCAGCTCTCACCGCTGCCGCCATTGCCAAACTGCTGAGCGGCGCACCGTAAGGAACGTGACATGGACCCGGAAGACATTGACGTAGACGATACCCTTCCCGTGATGATGGGCGGTCTGTCTAGTGCCGACGCCCTGAAGTCGGACCAGCGGCAGCGAGGTTTAGTTGAGGCTCAGATGCGCAGCAACATGGCGGCGCTCATGAAGGCCCGTGACGACTTGCGCGCGCAACGCACCGGGCCGAGCAGTGCCGAGCGCCTCCTCGCGATTGCCGCCGCGCTGGGCCAGCCGACGCGCACAGGTTCGTTTGGCGAGACACTGGGAAACCTGGGCGCAGTGCTGGGTTCGCAGGAGAAGACCAAGCGTGAGGCTGCCGCTCAGAATGCGGCACTGGCTGAGAAGTACGGCATGCAGATCGGCAATGAGCAGTTGCGTCTACTGATGCAGGGTCAGGCTGGTACGGGGCAGATGCTGCGCGCTGCCTTGGCGCGGGAAGGTAAGCAGCGCAGGACAGGATTTAATCCTCAAACTGGCGAGCTGCAGTTTATGGATACGGGCGAGCTTGTTAAGAGTGCAACGGCAGCGCCGCCTCCTGAAGCGATAAACCTTCTCCGCACCAATCCTAACTTGGCAAAGGCGTTTGATGAGAAGTACGGCGCAGGTACAGCCGCGCAATATCTTGGAGCCCGCTGATGGCCAACCCATTTGATCAGTTTGACAAGCCCCGGCCAACGCTCAAAGAACGCGACATCGAGGCTGGGATTACTCAGAGCGGTGCGTCGGCGGAGTCGTCGCGGGCGTCTGCCGCTACCACTCTGGCTGCGGAGCGTCGCAACGCGTTAGCGGCGAAGCGCAGGCGAGCCACGCCTGAAGAGGTGAAGGCCCAAGGGCTTGATCCAAATGTCAGCTACCAGATCGATGGCTTGGGTAGGTTTTTCCTCAACCCCGGACAGCCTCCGGTTAAGGCAAAGGTTGTTGATCCATCACGCCTACGGAGCTTGCAGTCGACGCTTACTGAGCTGGAAAAATCTGAAAAGCTGGCGAAAGAAGGTTTTCTTACCGTCGGGAGGCCGGCTGATATAATTACAAATCTACCGATTATCGGCCCCCTTTTGGATCAACCTCGTGTTGATTTTGAAGCCACAAATGAATCCATTAAGGCTAGGTTGATGCAGGACACTATCGCTAAATTGGCGATAATTAACCAAGGCGGCGTCTCCGGCATGGCGAACACGCCGGCGGAGGCGCAGCGCATGGCAGCCTCGATCGCTAATCTAGATCCTAATCAAAGCCGAGAACAGTTTTTGTCGCAAGCGCAGCGCGCTAGGGATTATGTCAACAGCGAAATTGGCCAACTGACCGACAAGTATTCTGCGCCTGCGCAAAAGGTACAAGTGCCGTTGCCAGATGGAAGGGTTGCCACCTTTCCAAATCAGCAAGCTGCAAACGCATTTAAGCGCAAGGCTGGAATCCGGTAATGGCCACAGATTACGACGCCTTGGTTCGTCAACTTGGCGGCAACATCGAAACCGACGCTGCTGGCGGCATGACGACGGACAAGACGGGCCGGCCCGTTCTGAGGGTGAATGTCTCGCCTGAAAGGACGGCGCCGCCTACCGAGAAGCCTGACGTGCCGCGTGGCCTTCCGGGTGCAGATATAGAGCCCGTTGCCACTGTTGACATACCGCCTTCTGACTACGCTGCACTTGCGGCAGAGTTGGGTGGTGAAGTGAGCGACGCTCCGGCGCCAGACGCTGATATTTTTGCTCTGCCCGCGACGTTTTCCAAAGGCATCGTCAAAGGCGTTGCTGCACTACCCGACATGCTGGCCCGTGGGATGGGCTACGGCATGGGTTCTGCGGCTGAGTTGTTTGGCGCTCCGACCGATATAGTTGAGAGCCTGAAGAACCCGCAGACGGTTGGCGGTGCCTTAGATTATCTCCAGCCGACTGCGCCAAACCAAGAGTTAGTTGAGCGCACTGGCGAGGGTCTCGGCGGCGCGCTGTCTGGCGTCGGTATCGGTCAACTGATGGCCAAGTATGGCGCGCCCGTTATCGCTAAGATCGGCGAGACGTTGGCCTCTCAACCTGTCTTACAGAGCGTTGCCGGCGGCACCAGCGGACTTTCGAGTGCTGTGGCCGAGAAAACGGGCTACGGCGACTTTGGCCAGTTTGTCGCCGGACTAGCCGGGGGTATCGTACCGGTGGCGGCTTTCCCCAGCATTAAGACGGCAATGGCGACTTTGCTCTCCCCGCTCTCGTCTGACTCTGCCAAAAACGGTGCGGCTGCCCTCTTGCAGCGCTACTCTATTGATCCTGCGAGTGCCGTTCGATCCATCCAGCGACAGTCGGCCCTAAACACGCTGCCTGGCGTGGCACCAACGACTGCCGAGGTGGCTGGTGACGCCGGACTGGCGTCTTTGCAGCGCGTCTTGGGCAATACAGACGTGACCGGCGCCGCAGAAATGAGCAACCGCATGCAGGCCAACATGGCCGCGCGCGCTAAGGCGATCAGTGACGCGGCGGGTCAAGGAGATCCAGAGGCGCTGATTGCGGCGGCGACTGCACGGCAAAACGCACTTGAGGCGGCGACGCGGCAGGCTGGGGAGCGTGTTGGTCCGCTCAACCCGCCTGACGTGTCAGGTGAGGCTTTGCGGGCGCAACTTGCGGAGCGGGCTAAGGAAGCCAAGGCAGCAGTTCGTGAGCAGTATGGCGCGATCCCTGAAGATGCCGATCCTATTCAAGTTGGTGCGATCGACGTGGGTGTTGGCGCGCCTCCGAGTGGTGATGGAGCTGTGGGCCGGTTCACACGCAATGTGCAGGAGACGCTCGCTGAGCGCATTCCTGATGCCGGCGCGGCTGGTATGCGGGCACAAGGCGGCACGCTGGCTGGCATGCTCAAGAGCAAAGTGCATCCTCAAAGCCCCTTGGGTCGTGAACTGACGGCGCTGGGTTACGGGCCTAAACAACGTCCAGATCTCTATAACAACAACGCCAATCCGCGCATGGAGTTGGACAAGTTAGTTCAATCTGCACGCGAACGAGGTTTCATCGCAAAGGCACCTGAAGACGCGCCTGACGACTACGGTGCGAATGATTTTCTCAGCACCCTAGTTGATGATCTGGCTGCCACCGGGCGTGGTGCCGCTGGTAAGCGCGCGATGAGTGTAGAGGGTCAGCTAACTCAAGCGGAGGTGCAGACACGGCAGCAAAACCAAGATTACATCTCACAGATTTTGGATGAACGTAAACTAGATCCAGAGCAAATGCGCGCGGACGATTGGGATGCTCTGTATCGAGATATCAATGATCTGCCTGAGCAGCCGGTGACAGCGGCCGACGCTGAGTTTCTCAGCGGTGGTGCCGATGTGGCAGAAGGTCGGGCGTTGTTGTCGCCTTTCCAAACGTCTTTGATGACCCTCCGTAGAAGGTTTTTCCCTGGCGCGGGATTGCCTGAAGACAAAAGCGTATCCAATCTCATACGACAACTCGAAAACGCCGATGTAATGTCCGCGCGTCAGGTTGAGCGTATTGCTTCAGATCTTCGCAGGCAGTCTCGTTTGCTCAAGATGAGCGATGCTCGCTCTGGTGCCCTTGCATCAGCGGCCGCAAATGCAACTGAGGGTTTGCTATTATCTCAAGCTGGCCCCGCTCGGGCAGAGGCGCTGCGGGAAGCTGGTGCCGCTTATCGCACCTTCAAGACGACATTTGCGGAAAATGAGCCAGGACGTGTTCTGGCAACAGATCCTTTCACCCGCCCGACGTTGGACACATCGCGAGTGCCGGGCACAGTCGTCCCCGGCAACATTACAGGCGGCACGGCAACGCGCCGGTTGATCACCGCCGCAGGGCCTGAAGCTGCAGAGCAGGCGGCGCGAGAGGAGTTGCGCCGGGCGCTAAACGCCGCTGGAAACGACGCCGATGCCATCAGCGCCCTGATGTCACCAAACCGCTACGGGCCGGTTCTGGCAGAGTATCCGGGTCTGCTGGCTGACGTGACTGCGGCGCGGGATGCCGCCGCGCTGGCAGAGGCTTTCGCCACGTCGCCTCTGGGGCGTCTCAGAACCGCGACCGTGAGCCCGTCCGAGTCGGTTGCTGCCGCCGTCAGAGCTAAGGATGACGGCCGCGCTCTGCGGAATATGGCGGGGGCTGTACGCAACGATGCGAACGCTCAGGCTGGCCTGCGCCGGACGCTGGTGGACTTTATACTGCCAAGTGATCTGAAGGGTGGCATGACTGCAAGCGGCGACGTAGTGGCGCCGCCGTTGCGTACTTTGGAAAACCTGAACACAGTGCTGCAAAAAGTCAACAACACTAACCTATTCACGGCCGAGCAGACACGGGTTTTGACCGAGGTGCGGCGGCAGTTGAAGGCGTTGCGTTTTGCCAACACGGCGGCACGCACAAGCGGCAGCGACACCGCGCTCAACAAAAACTTCCTCGCGGACAAAGTTGCACGTTTGGTGGTGGAAGGCGTTGTGCCGGGTGCTGGACGTGCAACGCGTATGTTGGACTTCGTGATAGGTGCCGTGGCTGACACCGGCGCGGTATCGGCCCTCGCGCGCGAGGCTATGCTCGACCCAGCACTGGCGGCCAGTTTGCTGCAGCGCACATCGCCTGACAGGCTTTCCAAGTTGGCAAGTACGTTAGGTTCGATTTCACGGGGGGCAACGGCGGGCACGGCTGCTGTTGATGTTCAACCCGAAGAGCAAGACATGAACGGCCTGTCCACCATGCCTGGAGCGCCTCGCTAATGCGCTCCACCGACTTCCCCTTCGCCGTGATGCCGCAGCGCCTGCAGCGCGGTGGCAAGTTCAGTGTGGACTACAGCGCGCCTAGCGCAGCGCTTGCGGCTGCCAGGGCCAACGATGATCAGCAGTTTGGCGGGATTAGCGCTCGAGATGTGTCGGTGCGCGATCAGATCAAGGACAAGCTGGCGGTCATAGTCGGCCGGCGCAACGCCGACAAGTTGATGGGCGTCGGGGAACTCGTCGGCGTTGACGCGCCGCTTATGCTTGACGAGGCTCGTCTTGCATACCGCGAAGGTCGGCCGGGCGAGGCGGCGGCTACCGCTGCGCTGGCGGTGCTGCCAATTCCGGGTGCAGCCAAGAAGGGCGCTAAGGCGGCGATGAAGGGCGCGAAGGCCGCAACAAAAGCCACCTCCTCGGCGTACTCAACGCCGCGCCAAGTTATCGCCAAAGAGTTCGGCCGCGACATCGCGCAGCGCCTCGACGGTATCGTGCCCGCAGATGCGCCGATCACGGAATGGCGCGCAGCCGCAGAAAACTTGAGCAGCCCAGACGTAGCTAAGTCGAACCGGCGCTTTACGCCGGAGTTCAAGCGGCCAAGCGAAAAGCCGTTGGCGACGCAAATGGGTGAGCAAGGTCTGCCGGTTCGCGGCATGGACTTGGTGGAGGCGCAGCACCCCAGCCCCTTCGGCGTTTTCTCCAAATACAAAACGCCGAAAGACCCCCTCGAAACCGAGGTGGTTGCGGAACCCTATGCGGTCATGCCGACTGATAGGCGGTTTGACACCAGTCGCTTGGAAAACGCGCGGGTTGTTTCGTTGCTCGCAGACAAGTCGCGCGCCGGTGACCGGCTTCGCAGTATAGATGGTTTACCAATGGACGTTTACACCCAAGGCGGCCCGATGCATGCCGCGCTGCAGGAAGCGCTTGGGGGTAGCTCTGGCTTTGCCAACACGGGAGGGGGGCTTACCTCGCTCCGTAAACAGATAGCTGCAGGACTTGAAGAAGGCCGGCCGGTATTTGGTGTCACAACTACCATGGGCCCATCGTCACTAAACCAGACTGTCGATATGGTAGATATTTTGCACCAGATGGCGCAGACGAGCCCTATCAGCAAAAGCGATCTGGCAGTATTTAACAAAAAAGCGCAGGACGTTATTCCCGGCTACGCTGGTCTGCTCGACGAAGATGCTGTGCGACAGCTTCAGGGGGCGACGCAGGGCCAACGCAAGGCTTTCGTCAAACTTATGGATAACGCCGAGGCCCTAAATCTCGGATTGCCGAACGTCCCAGCGGCACGTTTTGGGCTCACTGATCCCAATCTTGTTGACGTACCGTCTGGTGTTTCTGGTTACTCTTTTGTTGAGCTCGGCCCTGAAAGCCTTGAAAAACTAGACAGCAGCATCAAAAATCGATCTTATGTTGAAGACTTGACAGGTAAGTTTGCGGGACGTGGGCCGCTTGTTCCGTTCAGCACTATGTTCAGTGACTTCATTAAAGAACGCAGGAAGGCAAACTTACCCGAAGGCTCTGATCTTAGATCGCTTGAGTTTCAGAAGCCGTTCCAAGATATGACCCCCGAGACCTACGATCGGCTCATGCGTTACCTGTCCAAGATCGATGACCCTTATTGAGGATCGTCTCTATCTCCCACGCCAACACCTTCAGCAACGCCAGTGCGCCAGCCTCGTCCCCGTTAGCGGCGGCGACAATGGCATCGTGGGCCAGCTCGTATGCATTTTCCTGCGCCTCTTCGATACCCGCCTGATTGTATTCTTGATTTTCTTCGTTCATCATTTCGCCCTCTCAATGATCCGCTGGATCGTACACCGCGCTGCAGCCGTCCCAGCTAGAAGTTCCACGGCGTGGCGTCGTATTGCGCCGCAACGGCGCGCGCTGTGCGCTTACCGTCAACCTTATGTTCGCAAATGAAGTGGCGGCGCCCGTTGGACAGAACGCTGATGGTCAGCACGCCGTCAAAACGCTTGGTTGGGGCGGTGTAGTCTGCGATGCGTTGCATGGTGTTGTCTCCCTGTGTGGTGGGGCGGTTAGAGGCTTAATGCAGCATATGCGGCGCGCTCGGCGATGGCGTCGAGGATGGCGTCGTCCCATCCTGCGAAGTACCAGCCGGTCTGGTTGGTGTTGGGCATCCGGCCGTAGGCATGCACCTCACCGTTACGGGCGATGCGAACGCGCTCGGCGTCAACGTAAGCGATAATGGCAGCGCGGTTTTTCTTGGTCATGTCGTGTCTCCCTGTGTGGTGGGGCAGTGCCCCGGTTGGTGTCCCCTTATGGGGCCGTTCGTCCTAACCGTCAACATCCAAATTACCCGGCCGCCATCCTGTCAGCAGCGCCTCGATCGCCACGGATGCCGGGCCACTGATCTCGCGATCGCCTGCCTCCCAGCGGCGCACAGAACGCTTGCCGTCGGCGCCCATGCGCAGCAGGACTGCCAGCTCATGCTGCGTCAGCCCCATCGACAGGCGGGCGCTACGTATCTTGCGCGGGTGCATCGCCCGCAACGTCCAGTCTTTTATCATCGTGTATTCCTTGTTGTCGATGGTCACTCGCACGACCAGATTTCGTTGGAGCGCTTGAGGCTCGGCCAGCCCTGATCGACGGTGAAGCTACGCTCCTCAAACAAAAGATCATTCGTCGGCACGATGGTCAGCCGATCGCGGTTGGTGCGGATGAACATGAACTCCTTGCCCTGGCTGGGCTCATGCGTGTATGCATCACCCTGCGGCACCGCCGTGAACAGATACTCGCCAGCCTCGCCGCTTTTGACGCGAACGCGCAACCCGTCCAGATAGTCGTACACCAGCAGCGAGAAGTCCCTGCCATAGCAGTCCCAGATCTGAGCCTGCGGCAACGTCCAGTCGGTGCATGCCGGATCGGCGGTGAACGCGATGGCGTGGGGTGGCAGGCCACGATAGAATGCACCGCACTCCAGCATGACGTGACAACCCCACGCGCGGCCTGGGTGGCTGTGCAAGCCGAACCACACGGCCGGCTCCCAGCCGGTGGCACCCTCGCGGATGAACGATCGATCAACCCAGACGTAGTAGTGGCGCGGTAAGGATCCGCTAGAACTGCTCATGCGTCTCTCATCTGGTTAATCTCTTGACGGAAGCGCTCGTCTCGGATGCCCCAGATGTGGGTGCGTTCCATGTACTGCGATTTTAGTTTGGCCAGCCGGTCGTTGACGGCGTCCAGCTCGGCCTGCAGCCGATCGCGCTGGGCGAAGGCCTCGCGTGCCTCAATGCTCATTTCTGCATTTCCTTGATGGTGTCATTCAGACGCTCCAGTTTGGAGCGCAGGATGCGAATGACCAGTTCGTTGGTCGCGACCTCGGATGCCCTGGTCTCGGCCTCGCCGAGCTTGATGTACAAGGCCTCGATCTCGCGCTTCTGGCTGGCTGCGAGCCAGCGGGCCTCACGCAGTCGGCCCCACGGATTGATGATGTCACCGATGCTCATGGCTGTGCCTCATACGTTGACGCCATCAATTTAGCATTGACGCGCTTCCGGCCATTGTCGCGGGCAGTTTCATAGATTGCACGGCGATGTTTGCGTATCGAATCTGTGAATCGGTAGACGCTGCCCCAACCAAAATCATGCGCCAACTCGGTCAGCGTCTTATCGCCAATGTTGCGATTAGCGGCGGGCAGCGTTGGCATGGTGCCGGGCGGGCGTGGCGGGTGATTGGTGCGACGCGGCGGTGCCTCTTCCTTGGCCATGCGCGCCTCTGTAGAAGCGAACTGCGAGATCTGGCTTCGGAGCCGGTCGTTCGCATATATGCGAACCGTCCGACCTGTCTCGGGGTACAGCCACCAGAAGCGACGATCTTTTATGATTGCCTTGCGGATCATGGCTTAGTCCCTGTCTGCAAACGCGAGGATCAGTTCGCGAACTTTATGAATTGCCACTTTGCGTTTGGCGGTTGAACCTCCAAGATCGGCAAAGTCGTCCCCGCGCTCCTCGGCACTCTGGTAGGTGTACAGCGCAAGAACGTGGCTCTCGTAGGCCAGCAGCAGGCTGTTGAGCTCAAGGCGGCGCTGTTGCCTTGCCACCTCGGCCGGCGGCGGCAGGGCGGCGGTGACGTTGAAGATGATCTCCTCGACCTCTTGGACGGCCTTGCGGCCGATGCCGGGCTGCCTGTGCAGTTGACGGTTAATCAGCGCCATCTGAGCCTCGTGCAGGGTACGCACGCCGCAGTTCTTGAGCGCCTTCAATGTGCGGACGCTTAACTCAACCTGATCGATGCTGACCGTCTTTAGTCGCTCGTCGAGGGCGCGGATCAGCGCATTAATTCGGATGTCTGTAGTCACCAGTCGATGTCCTCAAAGTCGTCGAGGGTGATGGGCGGCTGCCGGATGATGATGTAGGCGGCCGTGCCCATGAGAGCGAGGATGGCTAAAGCCAGCCAGTTGTTGCTCGTCACCGGGATGTCCTTTCCAATGCCCAGAGGGGTGCGCAGCGCTCGCCTGCGGGTGTGTCCACCAGCACCATCTGGTGGTCCTGACAGTAAGCCTCGGCGCGCTGGCGGGCCTTCTTTTCCCACGCGCACACCCACAGGGTCAGGCCGAGGACGACGCCGAGGGTGCAGATGATAATGATGGCTATGCGGTTAGTCATTGGTCGTCTCCCTTTGCAGCGGCGATGATGTCGTCCACGTAGGCCAGCAGGCGCAAGGCATCGTTCGCCTCGGGCTGGCCGTCGTCGCCGTCGATCACGTCTGCGTAACGATCAAGGTATTCGGCGCACTCCTGCAGAGCGGCCAGCAGGTCAGCATATCGCGCCACCGGCGTGTGCTGCGCGCTCATGCCGCCACCTGCGCGGCGATGCGGCTGATGCTGCGGCAGGCGGCGATGGCCTCGCGGCGGGCGGCCTCACGCGGCCCCCACTGCAGCCAATCGGACGTGGGGTGGAGCAGAGCCCACGCGGCGCTGCTGATCGAGCGCGTCGTCGGGCAGAGCGCCTGCGGCGGGCCGGCGGTTTCGGCCGGCTTGCTGTCGCGCCATTCTTGCTTGGCGATGTCATCTTTGAGCCATGTGTGCATTGGTCGTCTCCCAGTTGGTGGGGCAGTGCCCCGGTTGATGGGCCGGCGCTATGGCCGGCCCCGGTTGCTGTTCAGGCAGGAACTGCGCCGATGTATTCGGCGTCAATGTTTGCGCCTGCGTGGCGGGTGTATGTCAGGCCGACCACCTCTTTGGCGCGGCGCGCGGTGCGGTATGACTGCACAAGAGACTTGCCGGTTTCGCGGCTGGTAAAGCGAACTTGATAAATCTTGCTCATCTGTCGTCTCCCGATTGGTGGGGCGCTGCCCCGGTTGGTCTGATTGTTATGGGGCCGTTCGTCCTAAAGATCAACAGACAAAATGCAGTGCCGCGAATTATTTTATCGTGGAAGCGAATGCGTCGACCTGAGCTTGCGCATTCTCTGAGCCGGGGCACACGATGCAGGTGTGGCCAAGGCTCTCCAGATATTTGATCCAGTCGATCTGCTCGGGCGAGACGCGGCCACCCTTCTGGCGCTTCATCTCGATCCATAGCCGCCAGGCCGGCACGAAAAGATCAGGAACGCCAGCCGACACGCCCTCGGCCTTGAGCTTGGCACCGGCCGTCTGAGAGCGATAGCCGCCGTTGGGGATGGCAAATATGCGAACGTCCGTAAACTTGCGCCGGAACCAGCGCACAAAATCACGCTGCTCCTCATGCTCAGTTGGGAAAGTTTCTTTCAGAATGGCACCTCCCTCGCCTGCACATCGTATGGATCGTGTTCCCGCCAGTCCGGGCAGGCGCTTGGCGCCTCTTGGAACTCGGCGGGCGGTGTTGCGGCGTGCTTGTGGCAATAGTTGGTTTCCCGGTGAAAATAGTTGCAGTCCCAACATAGTTTAGGGCGGCCGCATTCCCAAGCAATCAGCGCGGCTGGCTTTGTTGCCATACTCATTCCCACAGCCTCCCGATGACCCGATGATATTTGCCATCGCGTTTGTATGTGATGTCCGCTGGCGGCCTTGAGGCAGTCATCACGGCAGCGGCGCCGTCGAGCATGATGTCCTGCGTTAACTGCGCGCCGGCACTGCTGGCAATGACGCCCAGCGTAGCCAGCGCCTTTTCACCGGCGTAGCCGCCGTGCGTGACCGGAAAATATTCCTCGACCAGCGGATCGCTCAAGCCGCCATAGTAAGCCACCGCCAGCATTTCCTTGCCACTGGCGCGGCTGGTGTGTTTGCGCCATCTCCATTCCGTGATCTGCATTTTCTGCACATCGATACCCATGATGTCGTCGTAGTGCAGCTCGAGCTTTGGCTTCTCTGGTTCTGGAAACGGCGACCCGCAGGTCGGGCAGACTTGGGCGCTGATGTGCACCAGCTCATTGCAGAAATCGCAGACCTTGACCGGCGCCTCGCCATTGCCATCGCCCTTGCGCTTCGGCGGCTCGACAGCGGTAATCGGCCCATGCGCCTGCACCACCCCCGCAAAGTCCAGCACAAGGCAGTGATCGGTGTGGCTCTTCACGCGCATCCCGCGGCCAGCCATCTGGACATACAGGCTGGCGCTCATCGTCGGCCGCAGCATGGCAATCAGATCGATGTCAGGATAGTCGAACCCGGTCGTGAGGACGTTTGCATTCGTCAGAGCCCGCAGGCGGCCGCTCTTGAAATCCGCCAGTATCCGCTCGCGATCGGCCTTCGGTGTCGTGCCCACCACGCAGGCCGCCGGAATACCGCGTCGGTTCAGCAGCACCGCGATTTGCTCGGCATGGTGGACGCCGGCGCAGAAAAATAGCCAGGCCTTGCGCCCCTCCGCCCGATCGATCACCTCGTCAACCACGGCGACGTTGTTCTCGTCGGTATCGATCGCCGCCTGCAGCTCGCTCTCGATATACTCTCCGCCCCGCTTGTGGACGCCGCTCACGTCGAACGTGGCATTGGTGGGCTTGCTACGCAGGGTGGACAAGAAACCCTTGTAGATCAGTTCCGCGATCGACACCGGCTCGATCATGGCGTGGAACAGGGCCGGTGCGTCGGTGATCAGCCCGTGGCCCAGTCGGTATGGCGTAGCTGTCAGGCCCACGACGCGCAGTGCCGGGTTGATGGCGGTGAGGTCGGCCAGCAGGTGACGATAGCCGCCCTCATCCTTGTGGCTCACCAGATGGCACTCATCGATGATGACGAGATCAACATGGCCTAGCAGATGCGCCTTGCTCCGCACCGATTGAATGCCGGCGAACGTGATTGGCTCGCCCAGGCGCTTGCTCCGCAGCCCGGCGGAATAGATACCCATCGGCGCACCTGGCCAATGCTGGCGCATTTTGGCAGCATTCTGCTCGATAAGCTCTTTGACGTTCGTCAGCATCAGAACGCGCGTCTCCGGCCAGTTTTGAAGCGCATCTTTGCATAGCGCCGCCACGATGTGGCTTTTGCCGGAGCCGGTTGGCAGCACCAGACACGGGTTACCGGCGTTGCCCGCCGCGAACCATTCGTATAGCTGATCGATGGTGTGCTGTTGATAGTCACGGAGCATTGAAAGCCTCCACTGCTGCAATGCGCTCGCCTATCCACCGCATCACCGGCACCGCCATGCTGTTGCCCAGTGCCTTGTAGCGCGGGCCGTCAGGGCAATCCTCTGAGCCTTTCTTGCGCCACGGGATGGCGGTGAAGTTGTCGGGGAAGCCCTGAAGCCGTTCGCACTCCACGGGGGTTAGGCGGCGGACGGCGGATTGTGTCGCCACAGATGCGTGATGCCGACGTGTTAAAGTTGGATTGACGCCGCTTGTGTCTGGAGTTGCAAAAGACATATTAGCTTCAAAGAAGGCTGGCTGCCAGCCAAGCGGGTGCCATGCGGCGGTTGCGGCTTCGATGCCGCTGCAAACGGATCCGTATTTCACGCCACCACCTCCGCTTCAGGAAACACCCGCTTCACATTCTCAACTTCGTCGGTCCCGCACACGGCCGGGTTCGCCAGTATCTCGCGGCTTTTGTATGCAGTCGCGCCGTTCTCAATCACGCGATCGCCGATGCGCCACATGACGCTGTAGCCGTCCTCGCTGGGGATCATTGGCCACGGCACCAGATCGAGGTGGATGATGTGATCATCGCAGCCGGTGTGCTGGAAATCGACTGGGATGTCGTCGGCGTCATGCCGCTCGCAGCGCCAGGTACTGTCAGGTTTCGCCGTCGCATGCGCACATGTGCGGCAGTTGGCGTGCTTGGTCGGCTCGGCCTTGTGGCAGAAGCTGTGCGCCGGGCAGAAGCGGCACTGGTACCAGCTAGGATCGGTGCTGATCGGTGGCGGCAGGCGATCCGCCAGTGTGATGCGCTGGCCGCGCTCCACTGCTCTAGTGGCAACGTCGCGGTTGTAGCGCACGCGCTCGACATAGAGCCGGTCATCATCCTTGCAGACCGCCACATAAAGCGCGCGGTCAATGTCGGTGCCGTGCATGTAGACCTGCATCTGGACAAAGTGCATCGGCTTGGATTTCTCAACGCCTTGCTTGACCATGTCGTCGAAGCTCTTTTTCGAATGCGTCTTGAACTCGGCAATGTGGCGCTTCTTTGGCGCCTCTGGCACGCCGCTCTCAATGACGCCGTCAAGGCTACCGGAGACGTGACTGCCGAAATTGACCCGTTGCTGGCTCGATCGCACGTCTATTCCGACGTTGCGCAGGTCACGTATGATGACTGTCTCTTCGTTCTGGCCGCGGCGGAACAGGCGCAGGATGCGTCCCTCAAACGCCTCCACCACAGCCCAGCGGAACGACAGCCACAGCCATCGATCGCAGGGGTGGCCCAGCAGGCTGCACCCCAGATGCGGGCGCGGCTTCTCGCTCTGCGATTTATGGTATTGGTCGATCAGGTGCGGTATGGTATTTATCGGTTCGGGCAATTTCATTGGCCTGTCTCTCGCTGCTGCGGTTGAGGCGTCCCCCCGGCTCCAACCCCAAATGGCCGGGGGGACAAACTCACTTACTTAGCCCAAGGCGGCTTGGCGCTTGCGCTGGCTGGCGCGGCCGATGCGGAGCCCGGCGCCTTCGGCATCGCCGGCGTTGAACCGCCGATCGCCTTCCAGCCCGCGATCTCATTACGGTCCTGCGTGTAACCGTTGGCAATGTCCTTGGCGCTGGCCTTCTTGATGCGGATCTTGATGCAGACATTACCGCCGATCAGCTCGTCGGAATCCTGCACCCGTTGCAGGCCAATGGCGCGCATCAATTCGCCCAACTGCTCACGGCCGATGCGTTCGGCCTCGACGCTGGCGTTGCGGATGTTTAGGCTGCCGAAAATGACCCGGCCCTGCTGCGTCGGCCCAGTGATGTCGTAGCGGACATCGATCTTGGTGCCGGTGCCAGCCTTAGTCTGACCGACATCGGCCTTCGTGATCGTGGCGTCATACCACCCTTCAGGCAGCAGGTCATAGCTGCGCTCAGGCTGCGGCAGGTTGTCGACGACAAAAGTTTCTTCGAGAAATGCCATGTCACTTACTCCTTGGTGATGGTGAACGAGGGACGGCCCGGTGTGGCCGTTATTGCGTCAAGTAATGGGGTTGTGATTTCCGGCTTGGCTGCTTTCCAAGCAAAGGCGTTGATTTCCGGCTTCCACCGGAACAGGCTTGCAAGGTGCTCGCTCAGGCCGTGCTCCGCCGCCAGCTCTTGCAGCTTGTCGGCGTTGATCTTGCGGTTGATGCGGCCCTCAATCTTGACCTTGTACGTGTCCGCATCAAAGTTGAGGGTGCCCTCCAGCGTTTCGGCCACGCCAAAGGTCTTAACCATCGCATCCTCAAGATCGCGGCGGGTCTTGGTCGCGGCCGTCTCAGCCGCCTTGGCGTCCAGCCACTGCTGGTAGATCGAGACGGTCATGCTGCACCGCCAATCTTGGCGATGATGGCACCGAGATCCGGCGCCTCCCACGTATCCAGCTTGCCGGAACGATCCTTGGCCAGCCAAGCGCCGTCGCCGTCGCACATCAAAGCGCGCTGGGTCACGCCGTCGGCGTCACGCTCGAGCCGCAGTGCCAGCACCTCGTCGAAGAAGTACGGCAACCCCTGCGTCAACGACTTGCCGGGCATGCCGGGATTGTAGAGCAACTTGCCCATCTCATCCTGCGACTTTTCCAGCTTGGCCGACATGTAGATGTGCTTGCCGGGCAGGTCGCGGAAGGCGCGGATCAGTTCCTGCATGGTGGTGTTGAGTTCACCATAGGCGGCGCGGCCGTCCTTATTCTGGCGCAGTTCGTAAGCCAGTACGACCTCGGCGACTTCACTGATGCTGTCCAGTGCCACGCTCTGAAATGATGCCGCCTCGGTTGAGGACTTGGCCCACTCATACGCCTCACGCAGATCATCCATGCCGGTGATATCGATGTAGGGAAGGTCGGCGTCTTGGATTGACAGCAGACCACCCTCCGCCGACAACACCACCGGGTTCGGTAGCGTGCGGATTAGGCTCGTCTTGCCGGCGCCAGCCTGCCCGTAGCAGAGCAGCTTGACGCCGTTGGCGGACAGTCCGCCCGTCTGTTTCAGATTGATTGCCATAAGGCTCTCCTCGCTTCGCACCTGTCGGACAATCCAGTCGGTGCGTGAAAGTGTCTTTACAGCGCGTGTGGTGTGGTTGTAAAGCCTGAATTGTGGAAAAATCAAAAAGGAACGCTGATGCTCAATCTGGAACAACTGCGAACGGCGCTTGACGATCGCAACATCGAAAAGGTGTCGCAGCGCACCGGCATCCATCGCAACACGGTCGCGGCGATCCGCAACGGCACGAACGCCAATCCCACATATGCGACGATGAAGGCTTTGTCTGACTATCTGACTGCGGCGACAGTCGATGGTTGACCTCACCAACATATTGGGTGGCCCGTGGTCACCGCCGAAAGTGACGCAGCCTGATCCGCCGGCCGTGCAGTTACTCGACGCCATGCAGCGATCGGGACTAACGCCGCCGCGTGAGATTGTCCTCGATGGCAAGTTGCACCGCTTCAACTCCGGCACGAAGGGAAGCCCCGGCGCCGGCGACAAGTCCGGCTGGTACGTGGCCTACTCGGATGGCATCCCCGCCGGCCGTTTCGGCTGCTGGCGCGCTGGCATCGAATCGACGTGGCGCGCCGACGTGGGTCGCAGCTTGACCCCGGCCGAGGAAATGGCCCACGCCCGCCGGATGAACGAGGCCAAGGCCGCCCGCGATGCAGAGACGGCTCGCACCCGCGAGACCGCCGCCAACACCGTCGAGGCTATCTGGGTCGGTTGCATGGGCGCCGACCCAGCGCACCCCTACCTGGCGCGCAAGGGCATCGGCATCAACGGCTCCCGCGTCACGGGCGATGGCCGGCTGGTCGTGCCGCTCTATACGCCAGAGGGGCATCTGGCGTCCCTACAGTACATCGACGTGGACGGCGGCAAGCTGTACCACTCCGGCGGCCAGACTGGCGGCTGCTATTGGATCGTCGGGACGATGGATGAGCCGGGCCCCGTCTACATCGCCGAGGGTTTTGCCACGGCCGCGACCATCCACGAGGTCACCGGGCGCCCCTGCGTTGTGGCCTACTCGGCCTCCAACCTCGTGCCCGTCACCGGCTCGATACGCGAGTTGGTTGGGATCGCGACGCCGATCACGATCGTGGCAGACAACGACATATCCGGCACCGGCCAGAAATACGCCGATCAGGCGTCAGCCAAACATGGAGCGCGGGTCGTCATGCCCCCCATCCCCGGCGATGCGAACGACTACGTGCAGGCGGGGCATGACCTGAAGGCGCTGCTCAACCCGCCACCCGTGACAGACTGGCTCACCCCGGCCGATGACTTCTGCCTCGAGCCCGCACCAATCCGGTGGCTGGTCAAACACTGGCTACAGGAAGCCGCGCTGATCATGGTGCATGGTCCGTCGGGTGGCGGCAAAACTTTCGCCGTGCTGGATTGGAGCCTGCACATTGCGTCGGGCCTCACCGATTGGCATGGCCATCGCGTCAAGCCCGGCCCAGTGGTCTATCTGGCCGGCGAGGGCCATCACGGCCTGCGATCGCGCGTTGCCGCGTGGAAGCAGCACCACAAAGCCAGCACACTGGACATGTGGATCTCCAAGACCGGCACCGACCTGAACACGCCCGAGGGATATACTCGGGTGGTCGATGCCATCCGCGCGTTGCCGCACCCACCCAGCCTCATCAACGTCGACACCCTGCACCGCTTCCTCGCCGGCGATGAGAATAGCTCGGTCGACGCCAAGACCATGATCGACGCCTGCGCCAGCCTGATGCGGGAGTTCAACTGCTCGGTGCTCCTCGTCCACCACACCGGCGTCGCCGATGAGGCCCAGCACCGGGCGCGCGGATCGTCCGCATGGAAGGGCGCGCTCGAGATCGAGATCAGCGTCGTCCCCGCCAAGGGCGACACGCCAATCCAGATCGTGCAGCGCAAATCCAAGGACGCCGAAGAGGCCGAGCCGGTCTACGCGGAACTCCAGTCAGTCGCCATCAACGGCTGGCTGGATGAGGACGGAGAGCCGGTTACCAGCGCCGTACTTGTAACCGCAGAGGCACCTCCAGAGCGGAAAAAAGAATCCAAATTGGATACATGGCGCAAGATGTTCGAGAGCGCGTGGTTCGATTCCGGCGCCGAAATCGCCAACGGGAGGCCGTTTGTGTCACGATCGGCGCTGCTCGATTACCTCAAAATCAAGCTGGATTTGAGCGAGGCATATGCCCAGCAATACCTCAAACCAAGCGTCACCGACAAGCTGATCGGGGTGCTGACCTTGGCCGAAATTGTGGAGAAAAATGGGGCCGGATTTGCCGTAATTTGCCAAAAAACGGCGGACAACATGACGATGGCCCGAAATGGCCAAAAAGCCTAGCGTACATACGCGTACTTTTTGAAAAGATACGGTGTAAGTCATTGAAATACAAAGGAAAGTGGTTATGGCGTATCTTTGTTCGTATCTTCACCGGGGCAGGGCGAGTCAGCGTACCGTATCGTACTCCCCCCTTTAGGGGGGATACGAAAAGTACGCTACGAGCGGCGGCTTTTGAGACGGGTTGGATTGGGGTGGAATTGGGCATGAAAATTGATCAGGTTTTTGGTGATGGCGTCAGTTCGTGGCGCGAGATCGAGGGATATGCTAGACTGGTCGCAGATCGGCTGGAGAGCAGCCACAGCACGTCGGAGGATTGATCATGGCGCAGGGTGTGAACATTCGCAGCGCAAAGCTGGCTGACATCATCATTGAGGATCTCACGTCAGGTAAGCCGCTGCGGCAAATCTGTCGCGAGCAGGGCGTTGGGAAAAGCGCAGTGTACGATTGGCTGGATGATGACGCGGAGCTCCTCGGACGGTTCGCGCGTGCGCGCGAGCGCGGCGGTCACGAGATCGCTGACCAGTGTCTCGAGATCGCTGACGATCGTGAGGACGACCCCGCCTCGCGCCGGGTGCGTGTTGAGACGCGGCTCAAGCTGCTGGCGAAATGGAACCCGAATCAGTACGGCGAGCAGTCGAAGCTGGCGCTGACTGGCGCCGACGGTGGCGCCATCAAGCACGAGGTCGAGATGGCCTCGCCGGAGACCATGGCGGAGTTGACCCAGGCGCTGCTCAGTGCGGCGAAGGGTGGTGGAAAATAAAACCGTGAACGCGCCATTCATCCCGCCCAAGATGGACGCCCGGCAGGCCGCGTTCCTGCTGTGGCAGCGCGACTGGGCAGCGACCGCGCGACCCAACCAGATCCCTGATCTAGTCGCTCCCGACGGCTTCGTTGAGATGGGCTTCATGGCAGGTCGAGGCTACGGCAAGACCCGCGTTGGCGCCGAGTGGTTGGCGCGCCAGGTCTATCTCGACCCGTTAGGCTTTGACAGCGCCGTTATAGCACCCACCTATCAGGACATCCGATTTGTCTGCTTCGAGGGCGAGTCAGGCCTGCTGTCCGTCATTCCGCCCGAGCTGATTAAGGCGCACAACAAGAGCGACCTCGTCATCGAGATGTACAACGTCACTGGCGGCGTCAGCTCAATCCGAGGCTTCACTGCCGAGCGTCCAGAGCGTTTGCGCGGCCCACAAAACGCACGGCTGTGGTGTGATGAATTGGCCGCCTGGCAGTACGACGACGTGTGGGATATGGCGATGCTCGGATTGCGGCTGGGCCAGAAGCCGCAGGTGTTGTGGACGACGACGCCCAAGCCGCGCGATCTGGTGCGCCGGCTGACCGCGCCGAAAAAGGGCCGCGTGATCGTCACCGGCTCGACATACGACAACCGCGCCAACCTGCCCGACGTGTTCTTCGACCAGTTGTCGCAGTACGAGGGCACGACGATCGGCCGGCAGGAGCTTTACGGCGAGCTGATCAACCCGGAGGAGAGCGGCATCGTTAAGCGCAGCCACTTCCGCCTGTGGCCGCACGACAAGCCTCTGCCGCGCTTCGAGCTGGTGGTGATGAGCCTCGATACCGCGTTCACGGAGGCCACCACCGACAAGCGATCGGGCGATGCCGATCCCACGGCTTGCACGGTGTGGGGTGTCTTCCAGCACGAGAAGCGGGCCAACGTGATGCTGCTCGACTGCTGGGACGAGCAGTTGGGGCTCCCGGATCTGTTGCGTCGTGTCCGCAAGGAGATGGGCGTTGCATACGGTGACGATGATGACTCGGCCCTAGTGAAGCCGTTGTTCGGGTCGAGCAAGCCGCTCACGTCCGGCCGCAAGCCGGACATCCTGCTGATCGAGGACAAGGGCTCAGGCATCAGCTTGCGCCAGATGCTGGAGCGCGAGCGCATCGAGGCCTACGCCTACAACCCCGGCCGCGCCGACAAGTTGACACGCCTGCACATCGTGTCGCCCATCTTCGCGCGGCGCATGGTCTGGCTGCCCGAGAGCGCCAAACATCCCGGACGCCCGCGCAACTGGGTCGACCCGATGCTGACGCAACTGTGCAGCTACACCGGTCCGGGCAGCGTCAAGCATGACGACTACGTCGACTCGACCTCGCAGGCGCTGCGCTTGATGATGGACAAGCGTCTGCTCGATAGTGTACAGGCCAAAAAAGATGAACCGTCTGGGCCTCCGCCTAAGCCGGTGCGCAATCCGTACGCTAGTTGATTGGAGCGGGCATGGAAGACGATGATGATCTGCCCGAGACCGAAGTCGTTGATCTTGGCGACGAGGACGATGACGACGGTGTGATCGACACGCCTGACGGCGGCGCCATCGTGCGGCTTGATGACGATGAGGGCGACCCGCGCTCCGAAGACTTCTATGCCAACCTCGCGATCGACATGCCCGACAGCGAGTTGTCGGACATTGCGCAGACGTTCCTCGACCTGATCGGCAAGGACAAAGAGGCCCGCAAGAAACGCGACGAGCAGTACGAGGAAGGCCTGCGCCGGACTGGCCTGGGCGATGACGCACCCGGCGGCGCGCAGTTCAACGGCGCGACCAAGGTCGTCCACCCGATGCTGACCGAGGCCTGCATCGACTTCTCGTCACGCGCCATCAAGGAGCTGTTTCCGCCGCAGGGTCCGGTCAAGGATCTGATCGTCGGCAACGTTTCCGGCGACAAGGTCAAGAAGGCCAAGCGCAAGACCGAGTTCATGAACTGGCAGCTCACGGTGCAGGCGACGGAGTTCCGCGCCGAGCTGGAGCAGTTGCTCACCCAGGTTCCGCTGGGCGGCGCGCAGTACATGAAGGTGACGTGGAACGAGCCGCGCAACCGGCCGGAGTTTTTGTTCGTCGCGATCGACGACATGTACTTGCCGTTCGCGGCGACCAACTTCTACACGGCGCAGCGCAAGACGCACGTCCAGTATCTGACCACGATCGACTACCAGCGCCGCGTCAAGAGCGGCATGTACCGCGACGTGGATATCGGCTCCGTCAGCATGGAGCCCGACTTCAGCGTCGCCGAGAAGGCGAACAACAAGATCGAGGGCCGCAACGAGACATCCTACAACGAGGATGGGCTGCGCACGATCTACGAGATCTACACGGTCGCCGACATCGAGGGCGACGACCTGCTGCCCTACATCATCAGCGTCGATAAGACATCCGGCAAGGTGCTGAGCATCTACCGAAACTGGGATGAGTTGGATTCAGCGCAGGAAGAGCTCAACTGGTTTGTCGAGTTCCCGTTCGTGCCGTGGCGCGGCGCGTATCCGATCGGCCTGCCGCACATGGTCGGAGGCATCGCGGCGGCGTCGACTGGCGCATTGCGCGCCCTGCTCGATAGCGCACACATCAGCAACAGCCAGACGATGCTCAAGCTGAAGGGTGGCTCGCGCGGCGGGCAGAGCCTTGAGATCCAGCCGACGCAGGTGATGGAGATCGAGGGCGGCCTGGCGGCGGACGACATCCGCAAGCTGATCATGCCGCTGCCGTACAACCCGCCGAGCGCAGTGTTGTTCCAGTTGCTCGGTTTCCTCGTCGATGCCGGCAAGGGCGTGATCCGCACGACGATCGACGACATCGCCGACGGCAACCCCAACGCTCCGGTCGGCACGACGCTGGCCAAGATCGAGCAGGGCATGGTGGTGTTCTCCGCCATCCACGCGCGGCTGCACAACAGCATGCAGCGCCTGCTGGCTATCCTGCACCGCCTCAACGGCATGTACCTCGACGACGAGGAGACGGATGTTGAGATCGGCGAGGAGCTGGCCACCCGCGCCGACTTCGAAGGCCCGCTCGACGTGGTGCCGGTCAGCGACCCCAACATTTTCAGCGAGGCGCAGCGCTTTGCGCAGGTGCAGGCCGTCGCCCAGCGCGCGGCCGCCCTGCCGCAACTGTACAACCAGCGCAAAGTTGAGGAGCGCATTCTCGACACGCTCAAGATCCCCAACGCCAAGGATCTGCTGAACCCACCCCTTGAGCCAAAAGAGCAGAACGCGGTCAACGAGAACGTGGCGGCGACTATGGGGCGGCCGATCATCGCCTTCCCCGAGCAAGATCACATCGCGCACCTCAAGACGCACTTGGCCTACATGATGTCGCCCGCGCTGGGCATGAGCCAGTTGATTGCGCCCACCTATCTGCCGGGCATCATCAACCACCTCAAGGAGCACATCGCGCTGTGGTACGCCTACAGCGTGTTCGAATTGGGCACCGAGGCCACCGGCACGGACATTGGCGACATGCTCAAGGAGATCAAGACGCCAGAGGACCGGCGTGCGTTTGACGGCATGCTGGCCGAGGCGTCGCAGACTGTGGTGGGCGGCGCCGCTGACATCTTCGCGGCGATCCCGGCCGTCATCCAGCAGGCGCAGCAGTTGCTGCAGTCGCTCGCACCGCAGCCGCAGCCAGATCCGAACGCGCAGATGGCCATGCAGCAGTTGCAGTTGCAGGCGCAGCAAATCCAGCAGCGTGCGCAGAACGATGCTCAGCGCCTACAGCTCACCGCGGCGCAGGCTCAGCAGAAGGCGCAGACCGACGCCGCCACTTTGCAGATCAATCAGGCCAAGCTGCAGCAGCAGGCGCAGCTTGATATGGCCAAGATGCAGCAGCAGGCGCAGATCGACCAAGCCAAGCTGCAGCTTGATCAGGCGGGCCTGCAACTCGACGCGCAGCAGGTCCAGGCGCGCCTCGCCGCCGATCGCGAGAGTGATCAGATGGATAACCAGCGTAACCTGGCCGAGATGCAGGTGCGTCAGGCAATGAACACGCAAGACAATCTGACGGCGATGGAACTCGCCAAGCTCGAGATTGAGACCGGCGAGCGCTTTAGCGTATCCACCGGCACAGGCATCAACCCGTAAGGAGAGTGACGATGAAAAGTGACACCAAAGGCAATCCGGTCAGCGCCGACGCCATGCCGATGCACAAGCGTCTGGCGATGGGCGAAGCTGTCGAGACGGGCGCCGGCAAGGGCGCACTGGGCGGCAAGAGTTCGCCTAAGACGCCTGCATGAGAATTGAGGTTTTCCTGCAGCGACTGGAGCAATCGCAGACCGATTTGGCGCGCGATGCGTTGCAGCAACCTCAAGGCCGCGACACGTTCGAGTACGGGCGTGTTGTTGGCATGTTCGCCGGTCTTGAGTTGGCCAAAACCGTGTTGATCGACATGGTCGCGGAGAACGAACGAAAAGACTTTAATCTCTAACCACTTGAGCGGAGGAGCACCCGTGCAAGACTATGTAGTCAACAAGGTACAATTTGCGTATGGCAGCCTCGATGAGGCCTTCCCGGCCGTAGATCCGGGCGTGCAGCCCTTTGGCAGCCGCGTGCTGTGTCAAATCCGTCTGGCCAAGCGCAAGACGGCCGGCGGCATCATCCTGACCGGCGACACCAAGGACACCGAGATCTGGAACACGCAGGTCGCCAAGGTCGTGGCCGTTGGCGATCTGGCGTTCAAGAACCGCAACACACAAGAGTCATGGCCCGAGGGCTCGTGGGCACTGCCGGGGGACTTCGTCCGCGTCCCCAAATACGGTGGCGACAAGTGGACGGTAAAGATCGACGATGATCAGGAGATCATCTTCGTAATCCTCAACGATCTGGATCTCATTGGCAAAGTCACCGGCGATCCGCTGGCGATGAAGGCCTTTGTCTGATCCATCAGGCTAAAAGGAGCCGATCATGACCAATGCAGTAGACGAAAGAGACGACGATGACATCGTCATTGTGGAGACCGACGGGACTGAGCAGGTCGAGCAGGCCGAGACGCATCCCGACGAGGATGAAGATGACGACGATGAAAGCCGCATGGGCGTCTCGGAAGAAGATTCTGAGGGCGAGATTGTAGAAAAGTCCCGCCGCACCCGCGACACACGCACGAAGCGCCGTCAGGTGCAGAAGGCGGCGAGGGAGCGCTCGCAGCACGAGATTGCCTATCTGCGCCAGCAGAATGCCGAGTTGATGCAGCGCATGTCTGCGGTTGAGGGCAGCACCCTGACCCAGAACGCGGCCAGCGTGGAACAGCAGATGCAGCACGCACTGGCCGAGGCGCGGCAGGCTGAAGCCATCATGGCGCGCGCCATAGAGGCAGGCAACGGCGACGATCACACGACGGCCCTGCGGCTGCGTGATGAGGCGCGCGATCGTGCGAACCAGCTCTCTGCCTACAAGCAGCGCGTTGAGGAAGCCGCCAAGCAGGCGACTGCCCCGCGCGTTGATCCGCGTGTGCAGAGTTACGCGCAGCAGTGGCTGGCCGCCAACGAGTGGTACGACCCGCAGGGCCGTGACGAGGACAGCGCCGTCACCAAGGCCATTGACGATCGGATGGTCCGCGAGGGCTGGAACCCGGCGTCTGAGGAGTATTGGCATGAGCTGACGCGGCGCGTGGCCGGGCGCATGAATGTCGATACCGGCGAGCCTGTGGGGTCGGATAGGACGCCGCGCCGTAAGGCGCCGCCGACCGGAAATACTCGCGAGTACGCGCCTGTAAATACGCGCAATGAGGTGGTAGTGACACCCGAGCGTAAGCAGGCTATGATGGACGCAGGTGCTTGGGACGACCCTGTTGCTCGCAAGCGTCTACTGAAGGCGTACCAAGAATATGATCGTAACTCAGCTCGCTGAAAAGGAGAGAGCTAATGTCTGAAGATCTCAACGATTATATGGATGGACGCCTGAAGAAGGAACCAGGTGTTAGTCGTCAATCCCGACAGACGCAGGACCGGCGCACGACGCAGGACCGTGAAATCTCGGAAGATGAGCGGCTCGAAATGTTCCGAATGCAGTTGTACAACGATGCACTGCCCAACATTCCAGATATCCCCGGATATCATGTGTGCTGGCTGACGACGACGAACAAGGGCGATACGATCCAACACCGCCTGCGTCTGGGTTACGAATTGATTCGTGCCGGGGACGTGCCAGGTATGGAATTGATCACCTTGAAGACTGGTGAATACACTGGTTGCGTGGCCGTCAACGAGATGATCGCGGCGAAGCTACCTATGACATTGTACTATCGGTACATGCAGGAGGCTCACCACGATGCACCCATGCGCGAGGAGAACAAACTGGCTGAGACCGCAGAGCTTCTGCGGGAACAGGCGGAGCGGTCTGGTGGTCGTCTCATCGAAGACGGCGAGGGGGGCATGTATGGTCAAGCTCCGGCGCAAGGTATTTTTGCCTAATGCCGTTAATCCCTGAAACCCTTTTTTAAGGAACAAGGCTCATGTCTGCTACGGTCAATGCACCGTTCGGCCTGCGCCCATCGTACTCGCCTAGTGGTGTGATCCGTCCCACCGCCTTCACGATTGCGTCGGGCTATGCGTCGAACATCTTCCAGAACCAGCCGGTTCGTATCGCCCCGTCCACTGGCGGCGGCGAAACCGAGGGCACCATTGTGGCATCTGCGGTTGGGGCTGCCTTCATCGGCACGTTCCAGGGCGTTGAGTTTACCGACAGCGACGGTCGCCGCCGCGTGTCGAATAAGTTCACCGCATCGCAGGCCGGCACGGATATCGTGGCTTACGTCACGCTCGATCCGACCATTGTCTACGAAATCCAGAGCAACGCCGCTCTGGTCGTTGCAGACATCGGCAAGCAGTATGATCTGACTGCCATCGCCGGCAATACTACCACTGGCCTGTCTTCGCAGGCTCTGGATGTGGCTTCCGCCGCCGCCAACGCTTCTGTCCGCCTGATTGGCATCACGCCCGGCCCGGACAACGCATTTGGCGACACTTACGTCATCGCACAGGTGCAGGTCAGCGAACATCAGTTCGTGGCCAACATCGCTGCCATCTAACTAGGAAGGCATAAACCATGGCTATGCCAATGCGCAGTACGGACTTTCGTTCGATCGTTGAACCGATCCTGAACGAAGAGTTCAATGGCATCTACGAACAGCGTGCCGATGAGTGGGCACAGGTATTCCGGGAGTTCAAGGGTATCCCCCGGAACTACCATGAAGAGCCTGTCCTGTACGGGTTCGGCGCCGCGCCGGAACTCCCGGACGGTATGCCGGTCACCTACCAGTCGGGCGGCGTGCTGTTCATCCAGCGCTACGTCTACAAGGTCTTTGGTCTCGCCTTCGCGCTGACCAAAGTGCTGGTGGAAGACGGCGACCACATCCGTATCGGTCAGACCTATGCGCGTCACCTCGCACAGTCGCTGATCGAGACGAAG
>Ga0209500_10000481_pt1 | contig 34325 bp, 54 predicted proteins | sample S_140212_EF_Meta_FD_187323 | JGI IMG/M metagenome (GOLD analysis project Ga0209500, IMG submission 187323) | Freshwater microbial communities from Lake Simoncouche, Canada to study carbon cycling - S_140212_EF_MetaG (SPAdes) (version 2) | ecosystem: Environmental > Aquatic > Freshwater > Lake ...
TGCCAGTGGTTGTCCAAGTCTGACCGCTTGTGCCATCAGCGCTTGGCAATGTAAAGTTGACAGTTCCAGCGATGTTTGGGCCAATCAAATTGACTGCCCCGCCTAAAGTTGCTTGAAAAACAAGTTGTCCCATGATATTTCCTTACGGTGCAATGATTAGCTGATTGGCGGTTAATGCGCCTGTGCTTGGGTTGTATTTTAACTTTGTGGATGAAACCGTGATCGGCAAATTACCCGTTGTTGTGCTTACAAAAGTTGGGTAATAGGTTGAATTTGTGCTGGTGTTATCAGTCACGCCCACATTTGTCGTATTAGTTGCGCTTGTTGCGCTTGTCGCAGTTGACGCATTACCAGACAAAGCGCCCACAAAAGTGGTTGATGTAACAGAAGTCAGACCCGTCAAAGTCGTAGCAGTCGCACCCAAAGCAATTGTGGTTGAACCAACCGTGACGCTTGAGTTAACCAACGCGCCATTAGGAATGCTTGTCAGATTAGCACCTGAACCGCTGAACCCTGTAGCTGTCAAAATGCCTGTGGAGGGGTTAAATTGGTACTTGGTAGAGCTGACATATTCAGTCGTTAAATTACCCGCTGTAGCGGCTGCAAACAGCGGATAACGGGTTGCGTTCGTTGTCGTGTCGTCAGTAACCGTTGCATAAGCAGTCGGTGTCACCCAACTTGGGGCTGATGCACCATTAGACTGGAGAACCTGACCACTTGTGCCTGCCGCCAAAATTGCCAAGGCTGATGAGGTTGAATAAACAACACCACCAACAGCGGCTGTCAGATTTGCCGATGTGCCGCCATTAGCTAAGGCCACTTGACCACTAATGATTGAAGCGGGGACGTTTAATGGCGTTGTTTGCTTGACGTAAATCTTGCCAGCAGATGAATCAACATAAGACACCACGCCAACTTGAACTGTAATTCCTGTTGGAGGAATTGTGTTCATCAATTGACCCGCTGAATAAGGGCTTAGATAAAGCACTTGTCCAACAGTAAATGTGCCAGTATTGACGTTATCAATACCACCTTGTGAGGTTACATAACCGATTGCACCATTAGCAATTGAACCATTGGTCAAACCGATAACAGATGAAGTTGCCGCTACATCAGCTTTAGCTAATGCAATATTTGGGTAAGTTTGACCGCTAGAACTGGATGTAATGTAAACAGGAGAACCATTTGCAATGGTTGAACCCGTGTTGTTGATTACTTTTACTTGTAGGTCTTGACCAATATGAACTATTGATGTTGAAGAATCGTTGTAATACGCTAAAGCATGAGCCGTAGAGTCATACCATTGACGACCTTCAGCATAAGATGGGGCAGATGTTCCTGTCCAAATCTCATAATTGCTAATTGTTGGGTTAGATAATGTTGCGCCTGTTGTTAAAGCAACATTTCCACTTCCCGACACAGCGTAAGACGTACCCCATGCCGAACCAGTTGAGTTTGGAATACCCGAGCCTGGGTAAACCATTGGCGAAGAATTCGTGATCGTTACCGCAGCCGAACCGTTGTAACTTGTACCTGACAAACCTGAACCAATGGTCAATGAGAATAGATTAGAACCCAAGGACACCCCTGAGATCGTGCTGTTTTGCAGTTGGGCATTGGTAATCGTTCCACTCAAATCAGTTGTTGGAATTTGCGTAACGGTGCTAAACGCTGATGTTCCACTCGCTTTGAGGTAGCCAGCCGTAAATGTAGCCGCGCCAGTACCACCATAAGCAACGCCAATTGTTGAGGCGTTCCATACACCCGCAGTCAGCGTTCCAACGCCTGTAATGCCTGTGTATGAGCCTGAAATACGGGCTGTGTCGATAGTTCCAGATGTGATCTGAGTCGCAGCAATGGCAATGTTTGTGTCTGCCAAGGCGGTTAATTGACCTTGTGCGTTAACAGTCGCTGTCAGGGTTTTGGAGGCTGAACCGTAAGAGGCAGCCGTTACACCCGTATTGGTGATTGAGAACGTGTTTGACGCAAGGGTTAGACCCGTACCCGCGAAGTATGTTGCAGAACCTGAGAACTGTACAAACGTGATCGGGGTGACGTTGATTGTGCCTGTCGTTGCAGAAGTGGACACCCACCCTGTATTTGCGTTTGCAGAACCACTTACGACAACGGTGTACGCGCCTGGCACTTCAGCCCAAACATCCATGTCTGTGGCCCGTGTCCAGGCAGACGCAGAAGCCACATAGATGCCGTTTTCTGACGATGTTCCTTGATTTTTAACCAGGACACGATCACCCGCCAATGTGGTGTAAGTGTCAATTGTTTGGAGGCCAGACAGCGTAATTGACGTTGTTGTGGCGCATTTGACCGCTTGCTTGGGGTTTAGACCCTGTGCAATGCTGTCAACATAGAATTTATTGGCAATGTCTGTGTTGGCGGTTGGAGAAGTCGTAACTTGTCCTGTGGTTGCCAGGATATTTGTAAAAACGCCTGTGGATGGCGAAATTGCACCGATTGTGGTGCTGTTGATTGTGCTATTCGTAATGTTTAACCCAGACTGATCTGGATTAAGTGTGGCGTAAAAAGGCTGACCCTGACCGATAAACGTGTTAAAGGTATTGTCTAAATTAAACAGCGCCTGGACAGGCAGAATGTTTTGATCTACTGTCTTGGCAGGGTCAGCCATATCACCTCTTATGATTGGTCAGCTGTGGCAGTCACATAAACGATGGACGGGCCAGCAGCCGATCCAATCATTCGCACATAAAAGGGAGTCGTTGGAACAGCCAACACCATAGGTGCTGTCATGTTTGCTGGCAACACAAAGTCACCTGTGTTAGAACCGCTGACAGGAAACACCGCAGCGCCCACATTAGCATCGCCAAATTTCACAGCCACAAGCGTTGAGCCTGAGTTGAGAAAAGAAGCGTAATTAACCTGGTCATTGGTGTTATCGTCAATCAGAAGTGCCGTTGTGGATGTAGCGCCTACGGATTGTGCGTAGGTGACACCAGCTTGACGCAATACTGATGTGTTAGCCATGATTAGACAACACTCGCAGGGATTGGTTGATCTTCACAAGACTTCACGGTAATCAACATTGTGGCAGCCGCTTGAGTCACAGAAGCACCAGTCAAGTTCAACAAACGCACGATAACTTGATTATCAGTCGTTGTGTAAACATTACCAATGCCAACGCCCACAGTCATTGCGGCATCGATTTGCGCTTGAATGAAGTCTGAGGATTTAACACCAGGCACAGAAAGCGTGACTTCTGTTGATGTTGTGGAAAATGTGGTGCTTGGGAAAGTCACTTGCACAATACTTTGTGCCAAGACGTTTCCACGGGAAATAGTCGTTTTAGACATGATGATTCCTTTTCAAGAATAGTTTAAATTGTAACGCCAAATAAAGAAAAAGCCACCCCTTTGACAGAGTGGCTTGTTCCTCTTTTATCCCCGATTAGAACTCGGAGAAGTCGTAACCGTAAACGAAAATGTCAACAGTACCGCCTGCAACGGCTGTGCCAACTTTTACATAAAGGGTTTGTGCTGACAAGTTTGCGTTCTTAGTTGCGGACACAACGGTTGAGTTGGTCACATAAGCTGAAGAAGTGTTGCCTGTCAAAGCAGCGTTGGTAACGATCTCTGTACCTGTACCAGCGGGTGCTGTCCAAATTGCCAAAGCACCAGAACTAACGTCTTTGTTAGCGTTGGTGATAGCAACATTGGTCACAGCATAGCTTGTGGTGTTGTTAACAGGGAGGGTTACAGAAGCATCACCAGTTAGGCCGATAGGCACACCGCTGGCGTAAGCCAACAAGCGGATAGCCTGGTTTGTTGCCAAATTACTTGGGTGAATCGTTGTGGTACTTGCTGGGCCTGGATTGCTCATGATAATTTCCTTAAATTAAGTTTAGAACGGGCGGTGATTAGCCGCCCTAGACCATTAGGCTGCTACTCGGCAAGCCAACTCTGGGTAGAGTGGGGCCCAACCATAGAGAACGTCCAAACGTGTGGGAATGGAGTCATTGTTGATGGTGTACTGACGCACAACACGCATTGACAAACCGATTTCCTTATCGCTTGCACGACCAGCAAAATGCACACCTTCTGGCAATTCCAGATCGGCTACTGCCAATGTGAAAGCATTGCGGTGCATGATGATGTTCTGGGGAGAAACAGTACCTGTGCTGTTGAACTGAGTCACAGCGGCTGTGGCAGAAGTTGTCGGGATAGACACGTTCTGGAACTGACCAGCGGTGATAACAGCGGGGCTAACGGTCACAGACACAGAAGAACCAGAAGCAACGGAAGCAGCAGCCTTCACAACGAAATTGCGAAGTTTGTTAGTGCCGTAGGCTTGACGATTCTGTGGGTTGACTGCGTACACACCAGCGATCTGGATAACGTCACCAGCGTTCAGGTTCAATGTACCTGTGTTGGCGGCTGTCAAAGTGATAGTGCTTGAAGATGCCCAACCAGAAGTCAGGAAACCAGAAGCAGCAGTAGTGCTGACCGAAGCTGTCACAGTTGTTGTGGAGTTAGAGCCAAAAGTTTGGCTCACCACGTTCTGATCCATTTTCCAGTTCATACCAGCAGAGTCACGGCCCATCAAACCTTTACGGTATTGCTCACCGATAGCCTCTTGAGGAACGAACAAACCTTTCAGGCTGTCCACGATTGTTGCGCTTGTGAAAGGCTCAACGATACATGAACGACGGCCATCACGGGGTGCGCCTTCAGAGTCCAGATAAGCACCAGCTGTCAAATAAGTGATCAAGCCAGTTGGGGGTGTGCCAGCTGTGCCAACGATGTTGGCTGTGTTCAGCGTAGCCATAGACATACCGTCACGGTCAATCTTGTTGGCAATTGCTGCAATAGCGGGTTTCAACACACGGTCAGAGAACATATCCAAAGATAATGCTAAATCGGATGTGGTGAATTGTGTGTCAACGTGGAATTGAGTGCTGAGAGTAACGGGAACTGAAGTCTCGTTGAAATCTTCAACATTCAAAGCTGGGCCAGTAGTACCGATGAAACGGCCAGGTCTGCGGACGTTAACGGTGTTACCGATTTTTGCGCCTACGACAGCGAATTGATCGTCGTAATTGCGGTCAACTTCCGATGTGAAAGTCAGTTCATTTTCCAAGACCATCAACGCTTCGTTGGTGATCTTGCTGATCGTCAATAAATTATTAGCCATTTTGTAACTCCAAAAAGATTAGGTTTACCGAATTTTTCCCGATTTTCTAGCAGCCTTCCAAGCCTGGTAAGACCCATGAAATTCACCGTTTGGCGAAATGGGTATATCAGCCTTGCCTTGACCGCCTCGAATCGGTTGAATCGGTGCTGGTGCTTTACTTCTTACAACAGGGGCTGTCTGCTCAGGTTTAGATTCAAACCTTGCTTCTAGTTTCCCAATCTCTCTAAGCGCTGCATTTGGGCTTAAACCAGCGATTTTGCGTGCCAGGTCATTGTTTTCAGCTAGGTGATACAGGATTTTTGGGCCTACATCACTCTCCAGAATTGCATCACGAACTGCGTTGTTTACCACAACATCGCTCGATGCGACCATATCGTCAAAATCAGGCATTTCCGCTTTGGCTGCTTGAACTTTCTGCGCCCATGATTGGATAATCTTTTGCTGCGCTTCTTGCTCTTTCGCCTGGGCAACTTGCCTATCCCGTTCTGCTAACGCTTTTTCTGTCGAATACTCTGCAAGAGCCTTCGCATACTCAAACGCATCGCTGAACTGGCTTGGTTGTGGCTCTTGATCAATGTTGACCGCCTGTTGTTCAGGTTGTCTGTTTTGCTCTAGTGCCGCCAAACGCTGTTCTAAATCTAACCTTGCTTGGCGTTCCCGCTGGGCTTCTTGCCTGGCTTCCTCGCGTTGCTTGGTTATCTCTGAAAACCGCTTTTCAAGTTTAGGATTTTGCTTACGCTCACCCTCTTGGTTTGCTTCCTTTTCTGCCTCTTTCGGCTCACTCTGTTCTTCCTCGGCTACTGGCTCGGGAGTTTCCTCAACCGCCTCAGTCTCCGCATTAGATTCAGCTAAACCTAATCTGTTTGCATAAAATTCTGCTGCATTCTCGCTTGTCAATACTTGACCCGCTTCTTTATCGGACATACGTTTCCCAACGATTTGACCCTGTGAACCTCACAGGTACGGTTTAGTGGTTTTTACCACAAATTTTGTAAATCTCAAATAGCCCGTTCAGTTGTTTCCGCACTAGCATTTCTCAATGCCAGTTTGTCAATCGTAGCCAGGCGAATTGCAATTTCTGCTTTCATGCGCTCAATCTCAAGTTGAGTCTGTGTTTTGACCACAGTATCGTGTGCTTGACCGTCAACCTTCATTTTCATTTCTTCACGGTCACTTTGCTCACGCAGCTCAATTTCGTGCGCTCTGTTTGTCTCTTTCAGCAATGTGCGCTTAGTCTCAGCGTCTTGCTTCATCTGCTCAACGTCCATGCGCTGCTTGATCAACAAGTCTTTGGCCTGAAGCGCTTGTGTAAGTTCCTGAATCTGTTTCTGTGACATAGCCAGCTGCATTTGAACCTGGGGCGGCACTTTGGACTTGTCATCGATCTGGGCCATTGGGTTAGCTGCGGCCAGTCGGTCAGCAATAATGTCAGCACCAGGCCAGTCCATGTTTCTGAACACCAGGTCACCAGCCACTTGCATAAGTTCTGGGGCAGCAGAGAGCAATGGCAACATATTGTCCACAGCTTCCTGACGCTTGGAGTTATAGCCTGGGCCTGTTTCCATGACCACATCGTATTGACCAACAGAAATGTCGTTCAGCACACGGCCCACAGAATCCCGCTGGTTGATGGTCAACAGTTCTGGCTTGCCATCGTCACCAATAATCCGCATAACACGCTCTGTGTCGTAAATTTTGGGGATCAAGTCCAAACAAATCTTGCCCACATGGGCAATTGTGCGGGTTAGGTTGTCGTAATAGTCAAAGTTTGTCAGGTCAACTTGTTGTTGCTGGCCGTTCAATGCTTTCCCTGAGATATTGCCCTGGCCTAATTGCGCAGGGTCAAAGATGCCCATAATTGACTTGATGTCATCATTAACACCCGCAGCTGCTGCCATCACGCCCGTCTGTGGAGGCTCTGGTTGCAGTCGTGTAGGAACAGGCGCAGGGCGGCCATCAATGTCTGTCTGTTTGTAACGCAGCAATGGGAATGACTTGATGTTGGCATTGGCCCAATCGCTTTCATGCCCCTCGTCTTGGCCTTCAGCAAGCAGCCATTTGGCCTTTGGTGCTAATGCCACGCCTTCGGTGATAGAAGTCTGCCAGAAGTTGTACATCCGCTGTGGGTCTTTGGCATAGCGAATCATGCCGAACTTCTTACGCTTGTCACCAATCACGATGTGACGGCCATAAACGGGAACGATGGGGATATATTTACCCGCCCAATCACGTTCTTCCAAAATCTCAACGGCAGTCATCTTGCAGTATTTGATTGTTTTTTTGTATGAGTCACGCTGGTCAACCACTTCAATTTTGTAGGCTGCCAGGCGATTAAAGAAGTCTTTGTCATCAGCAAATGTCGCTGTGCCATCGCTCAAAAGGTACAGTTTTGCCTTTTCTTTGACTGTGTAGTAATACTCAGCCAAGCGAATATCCTCTTTGGTAATCCACTCGGATTGTGAGTCGCCAGTTCCACGTTGGGTGAAACTTGTGCCACCGTCATCCGCTTCTGGGTACATCTTGCGGAACTGGTCTTTAGACACCATTGTTGTGATTAAGCAACGCTCGGCATCTGAACCGTCAGGCGCTACTGAATTGGGATCGTAATAGACCGTAAATGGGTTATCTACGGGGTCAATGTAGATTTCCTGGTCAAATGAATCCTCGGAAATGTAGTCTGTGCGCACTCGCAAGAAACCCCAGCCCATGCGGACAGCATAGTCAAACGCATTGTCATAGGCGTAATCAGCGTTGGAATTGACCTCGATGTGGCGAATAATGCCCTGGATGGTCTGTGCGTCAACCATGTCATCATGCGTGTTTGTGGCATGGACTTTAATGCGGGGACGCTGCTGTCGTTGCTGATTGGAGACTTGGCGACAGTAGTTGTCCACCTTGTTCACAGTAATGACTGGACGGGATTCTAGGTTGCGGGAGTTCTGCAACTCTACGGGCCATTGATCACCACCGCCAAACTTCAAATCTTCCAGGGCTTCCTGGCGATTCATTGTGTCGGCATCGTTTGCCAATTTTAGAAAGTCAATCGCTTCCTGAATTCGTGAGTCGTAATCATCAGCCATGATGTTGCCCTAAGTGATTTTGTGGCATTTTACGCCATCCATGAATGTTGGCTACCATAATTTAAGTTCAGCCTTGGCCTTCTTGCCTGGCGAGGCTCGTTGACCATTAAACCAATGTATCTAAACGCATCAGCCCCGTGTGAATAGTTGTCGTGCAATGGCGTTCTGCTGAATTGCTTTGTATCTGGGTCAACATCGTAACGGTAGTGTCTCAGGCATTGCAAGCCCTCGTGACAGTTTTCACGGTCAAACCAGCAGTTAACAAAGATTGTCCTGGCAGCGTTGATGGAGTCCAAGATTGGAGTCTTGGGAATGATCTTGGTTTTGTATCCCGCAGCCCTCACGATTTCCTCAATGCTTCTGCCATTGGCCGCCAGCGTCTTGTTCTCGGCATCGTGTGGCAGCCATAACGTGTCGTAGATATAACCAAACGTCTGCATCTTTGCTAGGTAGTCGCTCATTGTTTGCTGGTTGCCTTCAATGTAGCGAATCAGGCGGGTTTCCATGCCAATGAACTGCAAGAACCAAATGGCCGTAGCGTCTGACCAGCCTAGGTCAAAGATTGCGTGAACGGGCTTTGTCGGGTCATAGTTGACCTTGGTAATGCGCCCATCTAACTCAGCCACTTGCATTTCTTTGGCAAAGATAGCCCCATCCACCGTCTGTCGGCATAAACCTTCCCAAACCACGTTATAGGCCTGTGGATCACGGCTTTTAAGGGCATCTTTCTCCAAGCGTAGCGTTTCAGGAAACCACGGGTTATCTGACCAATTGACCTTGACCACCACGCAGTCATCAGGCGGGTTTAGAACAAACCGCTGGTAAGTCTCGTCTGTCTCTAACTCAGGGTTGAACGTAATCCAGATTTCTGACTTCTCTTTTCGGATTGTTGGAATAAGCACGTTCCAGGACATTCGGCTGGTTGTTTGGGCTTCCTCCACCCAGCAAATATCTACACCCTCATAAGACTTGACGTTTGCCACATTGTTCTTTAAGCCTACAAAGCTGAACTCAGAACCATTCTTGCCCCTGATGCTTGTTTGGGTGATCTCGTAAAAAGTCCCCAGGCCAAGCGCCTCGATCTGGTCACACAGCAGCTTGTGAACTGAGTCTTTAATTGAAGTCTGGAATTCACGGGCGCAAAGCACACGCAACGGGGATTGTGCGCCTTTAATCAATAACGCCCTGGCAACACCCCAAGACTTAGCCCCGCCTCGTCCACCGTACAGGACTTTGTACCTGGAGGGCTGAAACAAGCATTGCAGCTTTAGCGGAAATTCCGCTTTAGCGATGGCTGAGTTGACTTCACTCATTAGGCTTTACAAAACTGACCTGGATGCCTGACAGCAGCGGTGCGCCATCAGCACCCGTGATCTCAGTTTTTGTGCTTTCACGATACTTTTTTGGGAATCGTGCCGCCATTGATCGTGACCACAAAGATGCGTTCAAACGATCGCTTTCTTTGTTCTCAACCATGTAAGCCTGTGCTTGTTCTTCCCACCAGGCTTGCTCATGAGTCTTTGCATCGTCCAAGGCGTGCAAAAATTCTTCATGAGCATCACGCCATGAATACATTGTTCGTAAGGAAACGTTAAGAGTTGATGCTATTTGCTCAACAGACTTACCGATTTTGCCCAAGGCAACCACTTCCTCACAATACTTTGGATCGTAGAGGGATGGACGTCCAACAGGGCGCTTTTCTTCGGTCATTTCTTCTTAGCCTTCTTTTCGGCTTCTCGCTTTTCGGAATAAGCTATCGCCACGGCTTGTTTGACAGGTTTCCCCGCCTTCACTTCCGCTTTGATGTTCTCTTTAAACGCTTTCGGGCTGGCTGATTTCTTCAGGGGCATTTTGTTTCTCCAATTCGGCTAACCAATGATTGCAGTCCTGAAGCGCACCGTTAATCATGTGCAGCTGGACTTCCAGTTGTTTGCCCTGAGTCATCAAGGTTTCAATTTGTTTGTTGATTGCTTCTTTATTCATGATTCTTCCATTACGAAACATACATCTTGCCAACTCATTTTGAGTAAGCGCTCGTCATTGTGCTTGATTTCCTCAAACTTCAGATATTCGTCTTTGTAGTCTTTGCCGAATGTGCCAAAAGTGATGAAGTCACCAACGTTTAGGCCCTCTGCTTGGGCTTCTGGGCCTACTGCAACCACAGTCCCACGGCTGTCAGCTTCTGCTGATTGGTAATAAACAATGTCGCTTAAATTGCGCTTTTCAGGGCGAACTAGGATTTTGTCTCTCAATGGCTGCAAGTTCATTTTGCTTCCTTTGCTGGTCTGCCACGTTTTTTAGGTAAAAAAGAACCCGCAACTGGTGCGGGTGAAACATCCTCCTCACGGACGATGGCAACTACAAACTCACCACACCAATCATTAGCGTGCTTGTTCTGTAAAACTGGATAGCGTCTGCAACTACCCATAATCTGAGAGTCACGAAAGAATTTACAAACTTCGCATTTCTCAGTCATCGTGACTTTGCCTCACTAGCCAAAACTGCTTTGTTTAATCCAGCAGCCAGGCGCTCGGCAAAACCTTTGTTCTCTAAATCAAAAGTTCGGGCCTCTTTGTAATCAGAGAACTTTTCCTGATGTGCCTCGGTAGATGGCATCGGAGATTCTCTCCTTGCCGCCAATGCCGCTGCTTCTAACTCGCTCAAGTGTGTCATGTAACCTCCTACGAACTTCATTCTCCTCTAGTTTAGGTAGCTTGTCAAGCTGGCTTGCAATAGCCTTACCTTTTCCTTTGGAGTTATCGACAATTTGAATGTTTACCCTGGGATTGTCTTTGTACTTCTCTTTAAGTTCTTCAATGACTTTGCGTGCGCCAATATGAGTCTTTAGGTGTTCCTCAATTGGGACGGTGCGGCCAGAACCTTTTTCTTTTTCCATGCGGCTGGCTCGGCTCAATGCGCCAAACTCCAGCGCTTCAGCTGGGTCACGGTATGTGTAAACAATACGAACCTTGCGCTTGGCATCTAGGGCCTGTTTGATCTTTTTGTCGGCAGATTCAAACTTGTTCATGTTGGTGTCGTAGATCATTTCCGACCGTCTAAGGGCTGGATCGACAGATTCCAACAAATCCAAAGCTGTTGTTTTACCAGCACCAGTACCGCCAGCGCTAAAGACAACGGTGTTATCCATGCCTTTGGGTGTGGGGTTTGCCAGCTTTTCCGCATACAGCTGCTTCATAAAAGCGCTTGATGGCTCATGAACGTCTGCTGACTTTGTGCGGTCTGCTCGGTATTCAGGGGACATTTCCCTGGCAACGTCTGTGTTGATAATGCGGCCACCCTTGGATTCAGGGTGTGCTGCATATTCCTGAATCAACTCAGGATAGGATTGAGCCAGGCGCTGAAAATAGGCCTGTTCAATAGGGTTTGCAGGGGCAACCGCTTGCGCCCTTGCAGGGGCTGGCTGTCCCATCCCCATCAATGAGGATAGCTGGACAGCCATTTTTTAGCGGTACTCTGAACGGGTCTTGGTGTAGCAGATGCCTTCGGTGCGGCCAGTATTGAACTGCTTGTCAGCACCAGTTTGATCTTCTTTACCCATCGCCACGCCACCACGCATTTTTTCCATGCGCTCGCCTGTGCGGTCAGAAGATGTTGCACCTTTGGGGGGTGTTGCACCAGTTGTGCTCTTAGCCATTGTTGTGTCTGCTTTTCCCATGATTTTTCCTTGCAAAGAATTTATGGTTTTGACTTTATGCGCTATGTGGCACAATGTCAATCACCATTTTAACAGGAATTTATCATGGCTACAAACTTCAAAATCACAGAGCAAAAACGTCAACCTACAAGCGGAGGCCATTACGAAAAAGTCTCTGAGCATCGTGAGGAACTTCGCAGAATCGCAGCTGTGGAAAAAGAACTCAAACGTCATGAGTCGCAAGGCCTAGACAAAGCCCACAAAGGCGGCTCACAAAAAGACGCACCGCTGCCCAATATGCGCTCATATTGAGGGTTTTGGCACTTCGGTAGGCCAGCCGTCACCAAGTGCCTTAACTGTTGCTGTGTGGGCTTTTAACCACATTTTTTTGCGCTCGTCTTTTGTAAAATTTGCGCCCTGGTCAATTTCGTAATGACACGCCAGGCAAAGGGCGGCCACCAGGTTGTCATCGGCCTTGATGCCCTTACCCTTACCACCGCCCCAATTACTGTGAGCCGCTTGGACGCCATTGTCCATGCCACAGTTTTGACAGGAAAGACCCGCCACTAACTTCAGCAGCTTCTGGCTTCTCACATATTTGTGCTTGGGATATTGCATATTCTTTGGTGTAAAACTTGTGGTTGTTCTCACATTGGCGTTTGCGGCTAACAAATTCTGGGTTTGACCTAGTATCCAAAACTTTGAGGGTTTCAGAGCCGCAGCGGGGACACATCATGTTTCTATTCCTTTTTCTGTCATCCAGGCCAAAAGCCATTCAATAAACTCTGAGCCTTCTTCTTTTGTAAATTTGTGGCTTTGGAGGCCAAGCTGAACAACACGCTCACCGTCCAGACTTGGGGCAACCTTGCCGATCTTGCGGCCAGTCTCATGCGCCCATTGGTCAATCAATAGGCGTTTCCAATCGTCAGCTGTCCAGGTAGAACCCACGGCCTTCATGCTTTTTGCAACCTGGTCAATCAGGCTGTGAAACATGGCGTTTTGATCTGTGCTTCGGCTGGCCTTTTTGATTTCCAGGCGCAGCTGCTTTCCAGCTTGCAGATTTTCTTTGATCTTGGGCCATAAGTCTTTCAGCACCGCATGGCCTTGTTGTGCATTGTGCAGCGTGACAATCATGGTTTGATCCACAGAAACCAAGCCATCAATGCCCAATGTGCGATCAGTAAGCCAACAAGCAATAAATAAACAACTTTGTTGCTCATACGCCCTCCAGCTGCTTTAGCGCTGCTTGGAGGCCAGCCAAACCGCCAACCCTTTGGTCATCAATGATAATCTGAGGCATTCCACGCACGCCTGGATAAGCAAACTCAAACGCAAATCTAACTTTTTCATTGCTGAAATCAAGTTCAACAAAACGCAGCCCCTTTTCTTTCATCAGCTTTTTTGCTGTGACGCAGTTTGGGCAGCCTGATTTTGTGTAAATAAAGATATTCATATTTGCCTCACCAAAACCTCAACCTTGGCAGTCTCGCCATAAACCTTCGTGGCGTGAATTGACGTTATTTGCGCATCCGATAAAAAGACAATTTTGTCCATGCCATCACAAATTGCTTTGACCACGTTGTCCAGGTCAGGCTTTTTTGTGTGTTGTTCAAAACCTTTTAAACAGGCCTCTGTGCGTTTTTTTGTGTAAGACGCTGGAACGGAAAAGGTAACGTAGATATAAGCCTCTAGAGGCCCTTCTAGGGCTTCTGACGCACCCATTGCCGCTTTTGCCATCATTGCAACCTCAGATTCATAGGTTTTTGTCTTTTGTGGCGTGTAGGCAACGGGAAATTTCCCCCTGGTTGAAAACCTCGGTCTGCCTTTGGCTACTGGCTCACCGTAAACCGTGAACATTATTGAGATCATTTTTTGTCTTTCTGTTCGTTCATGCGTCTGCGCAAATCGTCAGCAGCTGCCTGGCCTCGCCTCTTGGCAATGTCTGCCAGAGTTTGCTGCCACCAGTATTGCGCTTCCCCTCTGCCCTCCTCCAGCGCTTTCTTGCGATAACGTCTGATCCATTCCAGGGCTTCGGTGTGCCTCATAGTCTCCTGTAAGTTCAAGCGCTCTAAGGATGACAAACTCGCTAAATTGCTGGCCTTCTTTGGCTCGATCAAGGATTGCTGTTGCTTCATGGTGCGTCATTTTGCGTAATTCTTTTTTTTAATTCTGCCAATCTAGCCAATGCTTCTGATCTGATTCTGTCGCTTTCAATTTGTTCATGAATTGTTTTCTTACGCTCAATCAAAACTTCAGTTGGCGGTTTGACAGGAATCGATGGGCCTTGGTTGCACATATCCCGAAAAGCCAAAGCGCTGGGGGGAAAGTCTTTGTCAAGTTTGTCAAGCGCAAAATCTAAACTTGGTTTGTATGTCAAGAATTTGCCTAAGCATCGTTTCCATGTTTCACGCACTAGCGTTGGGTCAACATCTTGCCAATGAGTGATAAACCGTGAACCGTAAATGGCGTTCATCATTCCAAAAATGTAATCAAAGCCTGAGTCGGCATCACAAAAGTCGTTTTCGTTCCACATTTTCAGCCTCCAAAATTACAGTCTCAGGTTTAGCCCAAAATGGCGTTTGAGGGATTGATTTGCCCCTGGTCAATTCAGCCATGACGTTTTGACGTTCCTCCGAACGGGTCAATTTTTCTTTAACCCAAGCAGCTTTAAATGTTTGCCAATTCCTTACAACAATTTCATTCAATGCTTCCTCCAGCGTCCAGCCAGCTAACTTTGCTTGTCCAACAATGGCATCCATTACCCGTTCAGTAATTTGCGCTCGCCTGGCCTTTCTTTGTTTAACAAAAGAATTCCAAACTTCAAGAGAAACGCCTTCAGGCGGTTTTGCCTCTTTCTTTGTCTCTTTCTCTTTCTCTCCCTCTGTCTCTCTCTCTGTCTCTGGGATAGCAACTTGATAGCTATCTGCTAGCATATCACTAGCAACAACAAAAAAACCGTTTGAAATCAACGGTTGTAATCCTTGTTGGTAATCTTTTTCTGAAATATGCAGCCTGAACACTAGCTCATCTAATGAGCCATCAAAGACACCGTCTTTTGATTCACTTGCTAGCAACCAAAGCATTGGTGCAAGCGCCTTGCTAGCAATTGGCAAGCGCATAAATGATCTGTCGTTTAACAAATCACGATGAAGTTTTATCCAAGGGGGGCAGCGATCTTTGTAATGTTGAAAGACGCCCCAATTTTTGGGCTTTAAAAGCATAATTTTTCCTCGCACAGTCCTCCACTAAAAGAAACAATCGGCAGGCGGGGAGGCTCGCTTTTCGATGGGGAGATCAAGCCCTATCTAGCCGTGTTTCAAAATATCTTAACCGATAAACCAATCAGGCCGCAACGCTTTTAACTGCCACACCCTAGCCTGGGGAACTTTGTCACCCCATTGGCTTATCGCTGCCCTGGTTATCCCCAGCAGCTGTGCCAGGTCTTTGGCAGAACCAGCGTTTTTTATAGCTTGCAATTTATCCATATTTGCATATTAAGCCAACTTACTCAAACAGTCAATTACCCGACAAATTTAAGTGGGCTTTACAAATACCATTTGACACGATAGTTAAGCTGGCTTAATATTCACCCATGCCCTGACGTTTCGGGGTCTTTTAAGGAGAAATCAAAATGGCTAATCAATATCTTTCTTGCGCTGAAACTGCAAAATTAGTTCGTGCTGCTCTCAGAGAATCTTTCCCTGGCGTAAAGTTTTCTGTTCGCTCTAGCGTGTACAGCGGAGGCGCTTCAATTACCGTTGGTTACGTCAACGGCCCAACATCAGAAGCTGTCAAAAACGTTGTGGCAATGTTCGAGGGCGCTTACTTTGACGGGATGACCGATTACCAGGGTTACAACTACAACAGCCTGGACGGTGTTGAAACCAGCTTCGGTGCTAACTACATTTTCGTCAATCGTGAAATGACCTTGGACGTCATGCAAGCAGCTGTGCAAGAGGCTTGCCAATACTACGGTTTGCAAGTGCCAGCTGTCAAAGACGGTTACCGTGGCGCTTACATTGCGGACTTCATGGATTACAACAACGAAAGACGCATTATGGATCGTGTCGCTGCTACCAGTTTCTGTGAGACACAACCCAGCCCCACCTTGGCCCGTGTCGCTTTCTTAGGCGATGACGGTTACGGCTTCAATTCTGTTGGACGCCTGGCAGCTTAAATCAACGGGGCGCAAGCCCCTCTAAGGAAAACAAAATGATCATTTCTCAAATTTCTAGCGAAAACGCCACATTTATTAATGTTTTGCATGGCATCACCGCCCTGGTCACCAAAGTAACAAAAGGTTATGCGGTCACTTTGATTGACACAGATGCAAAAAAAATTGTTGCTACCAAAATTTACCCGCTAACCATGTTTGACCAGGCAGTCGCCTACGCCAAAAAAATCGCCAACGTTTAAGGACACATCATGCAAATTACAAAATCCCCATTTGGCTGGAAAGCTGTGACCCTGGCAGCGCTGGACGATGAAACCCGAATTGCCATTGCAACAATGAAACGCAGCAGCGGCCTGATCACCACAACGGTGACGGGCAGTCGCAAAGAGGGTGAAATGTATTACTTCACCGTCACAAAAGATTATCAAATGACCTGGGCCGTGACTGGCGGCAGAGCCACAGAAAAGGCCATCACCATGCAACACCAGGCAGTCATTGCGCAAATTGACAAAATAATTGCTGAAACTGTTGCTTTTTACGCAAATTTAAGGGAATTCACCTAGTTGATTTGGTTAAGCTGGCTTATAATTCAACCATGCCCTGAACTTCTCGGGGTCTATTTAGGAAATCAAAATGACAAACGCAACACAAATCAATCGCAACGTTTCAATGTATGGCTTTGCAGATATTGACGCTTACATTGAATCAGTCAAAGAATCCATCACTTACCAATTAACTGGCGGCAACATGGTTGTGGCTGGCCTTATGTCTGACGCTCAAGAGTTGATGACATTGGACACAGATCGTGCCAGACAAACTCTGAACATTGCCAAAATCATTCTGTTCATGATTGCAGATGGTGAATTAGTTGGCACACAGCCCTCACGCATTTAAGGGGCTGCACATGAACCGCAAAACAGTTTTCACCCAGGGCAACATCACCATTGTTCGTGTCCAAGATTACGGGTTTCGTTGCAACACGCTTTCATCCAGCTGGGAATTATTTGTTGATGGCAAGTTTCGCTGGACTTTTTCCAGACTGAAAGACGCAAAAAGAACCATCACTCAGAACTTGATTCCAAATTAACTAACCAGGGCTTCGGCCCTCTAAGGAAACACCATGAAACAAAAAATTATCACCACTTTAATTCAATGTGCCTTGGCTATCGTCATCTTTGGCGGTTGGGGTGTGATGTTGGCTTGGAGGGGTTAAGCATGAACGAACCAGCATTTCCACAAGTTGACCCAATTGCAAATCAATTTAATAAAGATTTTGGAAAAGACAGAGGCATGACATTGCGTGACTACTTTGCGGCTAAAGCTATGCAAGCATTTGAATCAAGAAAAGACCTTGATGATATTGCCGCAATTAACAAAGCAAATAGATGTTATCGAATTGCAGACGCAATGATGGAAGCAAGAAAAGCATGATTGAACACATTAAAGACTATTGGCGTATGCCATCAGCCAAAGAGTTAGCGGCTAAAGAGTTGGAACAAGCCCAACGAAAACTGTTAGACGCTCTCAGCGCACAGGAATATGCCAAGCGCATGGCTGACTATCATTCAGACCGAATCAAACGCCTCACGGCTTATTTAAAGGACGAATCATGAACGCAGATTACATCATCACGCAAGTGGCCCAGCAAGCAGCCACGATCTACGAAAACCAAGACCCACGGGATCGCCTGGCTTTTCAAGTCGGAATGCTGCAAGGCAAAATCCGCAACCTTTGCTATTTGATCAACGTCACTTCAGATCAACTCAAACAAATCCAATTAGAACTCACAAAGGAACAAGCATGAAAAACCTAGCCACAGCATTGGTCAAAGCACAAAAGGCCTTTGGGCCAGCTTTAAAGACCTCTACAAACCCGCATTTTCGCTCACGCTATGCAGACCTATCCGCTTGCGTTGAGGCCGTTATAGACGCTTTAAACGACAACGGCATTGCCCTCATTCAGAAGAACTATGACTGCGCCAACGGTGTGATGATCGAAACCATGTTCATCCACGAATCTGGCGAAATGTTGGAATGCGGCATTCTCCATGTGCCAGCCAACAAACAAGATGCCCAGGGTTACGGCAGCGCTTTGACGTATGCCAGGCGTTACAGCTTGATGGCCGCTTGCGGTATTGCACCAGAGGACGATGACGGGAATGTCGCCAGTCGTAAAACAGTTATTGAAAAGACAGTCAATGAAAGCGCCCTGGTAGATCACTTGGCAGCTATTGAGGCATCTACTGACCAGGAAAGTCTGAAAGCAGCTTACAAGGCCGCCTATGCAGCTTGCAATGGTGATGCAGACTGGCAGAAGAAAGTTATTGCAGCCAAAGACAAAGTAAAGGCCAAATTATGAACACGCCAGCTTGCCCCAAGGGGCTGATTGAATTTGAATGCGAAATTGAGGGCGTTGACCTGGTGTGTTTCCTGGAATACACGCCTTTTGAAAGTGGCTCACTTGATGAACGTGGCTTACCTAATGAGCCTGACGTTCAAGAAAGTATGGAACTGGTCAACGCTTACGTCAAAAATACTGATGTAGATATTGCCCATTTACTGCTGCAATATTTAGTCGATCACATTACCGAAACAGCACTTGAGGACTTTAAAAATGATTGAAATGATGGAACAAGGGACAGACGCCTGGTTTGAGGCCCGTATTGGTAAGGTCACGGCCTCCCGTGTGGCTGACGTTATCGCCAAGACCAAAACGGGTTATTCAACCAGTCGGGACAATTACATGGCGCAGCTGGTGTGCGAACGCCTGACCAAACAAAAAGCAGAGGGATTTACCAACGCTGCCATGCAACACGGCACAGAGACAGAACCGCTTGCCAGGCTGTCTTATGAAGTCGCTCAGAACGTTTTAGTCGATGAAGTGGGGTTTGTGCCTCACCCATCAATTGAAATGGCTGGTGCGTCCCCTGACGGTCTTGTGGGCGATGATGGGCTGCTGGAAATCAAATGCCCCAACACGGCCACGCACATTGAGACTTTGCTCAGTCAAACTGTGCCAGGCAAATACAACACCCAGATGCAATTCCAGATGGCTTGCACAGGGCGTAAGTGGTGCGATTTTGTCAGCTTTGACAATCGCCTACCCCACGAACTTCAATTGTTTGTGAAACGTGTCCCACGGGATGACGTTTTCATCAAACAAATAGAAGCCGAAATTGTCCAATTCTTAGCCGAACTGGATGACAAAATCACCAAACTCATGAAAGTCAAGAATGTCTAAACTGTACGAAATCACCGTTGTTTCTGGAAAATACAAAAACAAAGATGGTGTGGAAAAGTCCCGCTATCAAACCATTGGCTCTGTAATCGAAACAAAAAACGGCCCAATGTTGAAGTTGGACAATATCCCCTTAATGGATGGCGGCTGGAACGGCTGGGCCTATCTGAACACACCCAAACCCAAAGACGAATACCAGGGTTTGCCAAAGGACGATGACATGGATTTTTGAGTTTACGGGGTGAAAGCTGTGCAATTTAGCTTGCGGACGAACAGTCGTAGCCCCACCTTTTAAGAACAATCATGGACTATAAAGACGCATTTAAGAAAATTTTTGCCATGCCAGACTTCCCAAGAGTCAGGGCCAACGATCCAATCACCTCATTTGAGGCAGCAGAGTCGATCAAAGATTCTGTCTCCCAGCATCACCAGGTCATTTTGGAATGTCTCCAAACACATGGCCCTCTGGGTAAAGACGGGATTTCAGCGCACACCGACCTGGACAGCAACCAGGTTGCCAGGCGCTTAAACGAAATGAAAGTAATTGGTTTGATTGAACTGACTGGCAACAAAGTCAAATCAAATTCAGGACGCAACGAAAGAGAATGGCAATGTATCCAATCGGCCTAAACGACAAACAGCCTTTGCACCCGTACAAATGCTGCAACAAATGTGACCAGGATAAACCGCCAGAGGGCGGGATCGACATGGGCCACAAATGGATTTGTCAATCTTGCTGGATTTCCAGAACCACAGGCCGACATTTAAGGCAAAACCATGAACAAAGATGATTTGATTACATTGCTTCGCATTACAGGCGCTCAAGAAGCCGCAATAGACGCTGTATGCGCTGCTTACGATGCTGGTTGGAACGATGCCCTTGACAATGCCTCAAAACGCATTGTGGGGCTTCCTTTTGGCGACACAGCGGCCAGTTTTGCTGTATTTGTTAAACAGGCAAAAACTCAAGCGTAATTGCGTGTTCCTTGCTTGTCAATGATCAAAGCCTGTTTACGGGGTGAACGGGCTTCCTCATTTGGAATGCTGATGTGCGTCCAACGATCAAACTCCCGAATCACTTGGTCATAACCAAGGTCTGAGGCGATCACAGCCTTGACTACCTCATCAGGGGTCATAGAGGGAACACGAATATCAGCTGCGCAGCCGATCCGATGCTGGCTAGTGTCTTTGCTGCCCACAGCATCATTGACTTGTTTTGATCGGAAAGCTGAATTGACCATGATGGGTTTGCCGCCCAGGACAGTTTTGACTTGTTCCAGGAACTCAGCCAAGCGTTTAATGTTTTCCAATTCTGCATCATTAGGGATATTGTCGAATTCACGGTGATCTGTGTGCGTTAGTTCTTCTAACGTAAAGTGTTCAGTCAAGTTCATTTTTTCACCCGATCAGCAATTTTTTCCATTGTGCGTCCACCAAAATAGAAACTCATTACAAGCATTCCCCATTGGCCCAACAACTCAACGTAAGCGCCACGGGTTTCATATTCAAAGATGGATGCAATAGCAAACCCAGAATAGGCAATCAAAAGGAATACAAGAGTCAAGGGGCGAATATTTTTGCTCATCCATGAGTCGCTAGCCATGTCAGCTTTTAAACGCTCTGTAAGGTTGTTTTGCTCAACCTCAAACAGTTTGGTTTCGTTAGCCATCTTTGCCAACTCACCATCTTGAGCCATCTTTTGCAATTCAAGCTGCGCCTTGGCTTTGGCCTCTGGATCAGGGATTAGCTTGTCAATTAGCTTCCCGCCCACTTGCAATAGTGCATCCAGTCCTAGCATTTCATTCCCCTTTATCAAATGATTGGGACAGCTTGATCCCAGCTAACAAGCCAATAAAACCACCCGTAATGGTTTGCAGCACAGGCGTAATCTCTTTAAAGATTTCTGCGTTGTCAACGTCAGCAGAATACAAACCCAATAACAAGGCTGTAATGATTCCAAGCATTACCAGGCACAAAGTGGCGGTCACCATCAATGTCACAGCAAATGTTAGTTTGGCTCTTAAATCATCCATGTTTGCCTCATACATACTTGTCAAAGTTTCGCCCGTTAGAGAATATCTCTAACTCAATTGTGGTCTGCCTGGCACGCTTGTTGTACAGCTCTAAATCGTAGGCTTCTACGGCCTCACGCACCTTTTCAGCTTTAACAACTTGAGCATATTCAAATTCTAATCTTTCAACACGTTTCTCAAAAGCAACTTGCTTAACGTCATATTCTTTTGGAAATACAAATGGAAACCACTTGTGAAGTTGGATCACTTCTTTTCCCTTTCAGCGGCCCTCGCATAAAAGTAAAGAATCTTTCCACGCAATTCTTGGCTGTCAGCAGTTCCTGCCCACATTGCCAGGTTGTTCCAAATAGCAAGCAGCTGGTCAGTTGTGCATGAGTCGCCATTTGTGGTCAACCATTGAGACAAACGATGATGACGTTCTGTTGGATCACCAAGCCAGCTTAAACCGTAAAAGTCAGCAGTCACGCATTTTTGCTGGGAGGCTGCTAACAAACACATTGTCAACAGTCCAACAAAAAGCCATTTCATTTTGACCAGTAATGGCTGATGTAGCCCAAAAGTGTTGATATAGCAGACACAAATGCCATGCCCATCCAAAAACCGCCACGGCCTTTGTTTGCCAGTTCAATAAGGGTTTCAAGTTGGGCCTCCATCTTGTCAATTTTGGCCTCCATTGATTCAACTTTTTGCCAAAGAACCCCGTATTTGACCAAATCAATATCAGACATTTCAGGCCTTTTGGATGAACGCAAGCGCATAGTATAAAGGTAGGTTTGTGCCGCCAGAACCCGCTACGTTGGATGTAAAACCACCTGTATTGCCCACAGCGTAAGTATTACCCGCACCCACCACAAAACGGTCACGCAAGTCTGGTGTGCCGTTCTGACCATCGCACAAATAGTAACCAGATGGAACAGCACCAATTGATCCTGACCACATAATGATGCTGCCCGCAGGGATTGGGGTTGTGCTGGCGCTTGTTCCCAAGATGCCATAAAGGTTGTCGTAAGTGGCGATCTGCACGTTGGCAGAGTCAGTCAAAACAAACTTGTAAGAATAACCAGAAGTCAACCAAATCTCTTGTGGGGGACGTCCGCTAGTTCCCAACTGAATGGGGTTGGTGTTGGAAGTCGTACCCGCTGACGTTGTGTAAGTCGCTAGGGGAGTGCTTGAACCAGCCTGGTAGGTATAAATGTACCCACCATTCAGGGGGAGGCCTGTGTTGGTAAAGAATTGGAAACCGTTACCAATAGGGGAAAGATTGACTGCCATGTTATTTTCCTAAGTCTGAAAGTTTAGTGCCAAGTTGGGATGCCTTCTGCATTTCCTTTTGGGACTTTTGTGCTTCTTTAGTCAATGCTTTGGCAGCAAGTTTCTCTGAACCAGCCATGCCAGCTTTGCCGCCCAAATAACCACCCACAGCTGCACCGCCTGGCCCTGCAATAGCGCCACCAATGCCAGCGCCAGCTGTTGTGCCAAGTTTGCCTAGGTTGCCCTCAATAAGCCCAACTCGTCTTAATTGCTGACCAGCGCCCTCATAGCTGTGAACGCCTGGCATCAAGTAGCCACCCATGTTCAATGTGTGGAATGCTTGTTGTTCTTCAGGTGTAAACGCCATTTTGATCTTGTCTGCCCTGGCATTCAAAATCTTATTGACAGCATTCTGATTCCATTCACCAGCTTTGGCAGCGCCAGCCTGGTAGATTTCACGGGCCAAGTTGCCACGCATCTCATTCATTGCAGATTGGGCTGAAACACGCAAGTCTTGCGGGACTTCCACAGTCCACTTTGGCAAACCCGTAGCCTTATCAACAGGGCCAGAAATAGTGCCTTTGGAAACTTTCTCAGCTGTGTCGTAAATGTGCCGCCATTGGTCAAGAGGCATACTGTTCAACTTCTGTGGAATTGCATCAAAGGCTGTGGCAGTCTGAACTCCATTGGGGTCAATGTCGCCAAATATCTCTTTAATACCCTTAGAGCCAAACAAAACCTTTTCGGCCTGGTGCAAACTGTCAGCCTTTTTCAGCAAGTCTAAACCGCCAGCCTGACCAATATCACGCTCAATTGCCTGGTTGATTTGCTTGATCACGCCAGCGTTGTCTTTTGTCCAATTGCTATTTAAAGCCTTTTGAACGGCTGTCCATGCGCCTACGGTGTTGGGCGCATACACGTTGCCCATTTCATCTTTGAAACCGACAGTCTTAGCGTGATTGATCAAATCTTCAGCAGCTTTGGCAACGCCTTCATTTCCCTTTAGACCAAGGCCAGCCTTAAATTGTTTGTCACCAAATAGGTTTTCAACATTGCTAGTTTGGATTGGGTTGTCGCCAACCTTCTGGGTAACTTCGTCATACAGTTTCTTTTTCTCTCCTTTAAAGAACCCTGCAAGACCTTCCTCACCAGCAAATGCGTCATTGATACGCTGACCACGCTCATAGGGCGTAATCAATGTTGGGCTTGCGCCTGTGTTCTCAATGCGCTTTTGAGCATAGTTAGACAACGCCACTTGTTCATTAGCGATTTGCTGTTTGTACAGTTCACCTTCTGGCGTTGGGTTTGCCATTTTTGCTTTGGTGTGTTCATTGCGCAACAGATTTTCATTGCCTGTGATCACGCCTGGGCGAACTTGTCCCGTGTCGCCAAGAATCTCATTGGCAATTTGCGCCCTGGTCTGTTGTTCAGTAACTGGCACATCTTGCGCAGTCTTGGACAGTTTGACTTGAGGAAATTGACCTCGGGCTGATTCTTCACCAGTAATCTGACCAGCGTAAGGATTGTTCTCAACTTTGGCCGCACCAATATTGCCAGGCTTGGCTTGGGGTTGTACTTGGAATTGTGGTTGCCCGCCCTTGGCCTCAAACTGTCTTTGCAACTCTAGTTCACCAACACCAAGTTGTTTGCCAATAACGCCTGGTATCTGTCTGCCAGCTTGAACAACTTGACCCACGGCCTGTCGTGCTTGTTGCGCAGCTGGCGCAGCCAACGGTGCAAAACCAGCCAATTCAGGCATCATGCTTGGAGGCACTTTGCTTGCTTCAAACGCTTGTTGCAGTCCACCTAAAACAGCCTGGGCTTGCGGTGTTCTAATTTCAGGTGACAGCTGCTTTTGTAAGTTTGCAGATTGTTCTTGACCAATGCGCACACCTTCAGGTGTTCCATATTGACCAGATCTTAATGATGCAACAATACCCGTTGCAGGGCCGAGAACGCTTGTTGCAGCGCCAGCCAAAGGCGCTGTAATGATCTCACCCAAAGCACGTTTGCCTTGTTGAAATTGGTTGTAAAGGTCAACAGCGCCATTTAAAACAGGGCCACCAGTAGGTTGTTTTGGCCCACGGGTTGACTGGCCTTCAGCAATTGCTTTTGCCTGGGGATCAAACCCTGCGTATGAACCACGCCCTGCACCACCGTCAAATGTCGGCTGCATGGGTTTGTTTGGCTGTGTTTGCTTGCCAAGGATCATTGCCCCTAATTCATCATCAGGGGCTTGTGTTTGTTGTGCTGGCGCTGTGCCCTGCATTACCTTGTTGACATAGGCTGACGGGTCTTTGGTGACAAAGCCGCCATATTGGGCCAATGCTTTGTTTACATCACCATTGTTTCGCTGAACCAATTGTTCCAGATATGCTTTGGCTGCGCCACGGGCTTCTTTTTCGTCAAAGGGATTGAACTTCATCCCTTGCTTATGCAGCATTTGCACAGTCTCAGGCATAAACTGGTAAGCGCCCATTGCCTTGGTATCTTTATTGATGGCAAATGGGTCTTTGCCACTCTCAACCTTTTTGAGTCGATCTAGCAATTCATCTGTAACGACAGAGGCTTTGGCTTCAGGCGCTTTGCCTAAAATAAGTGCGCCAAGTTCATCCATTACAAACCTCCAGTTTCAGACAATTTCTTGATGTTCTGATACTTATTGTAGAACTCTTGACGCTTTTTAGGGTCACTTCCAAGCAGTTTTTCAATCTCAAACTTGCGCTGCGTTGGGTCAGTTATGTCCTTATAAATGTTCATAACTTCAAAAATCTTGCTGTCAGCATTTGAGTTCCACAATTGCTGATAAGCCTTCATGTTGTTGTCGCCATACTGTTGGGCAAACTTCTGTGCGCCAGTCGCTTGCATATCAATATTGGTTTGGTCAGCCTGAACCCTACGGGCAATTTTGGTCAAAACCTCTGGAGGCACTTTAATTGTGCCGTTAGCAACCGCTTGCATATCCAGGCCAGCCACGGTGTTTCCTAAACCGCCCATTGCTTTGGTATTGGAAAGCGCCATGTTCGCCAAGTCTTTAGCCAACATATCATATTGCTCACTACCGATTGCCATGCGAATTTTTTGCTCAACTTGACCAGGAATGCCGCCTTTAGAAAAGTAAAGATCACTTCCGATTTTGTTGGCTTGTTGGATAACTTCCTCAGTATTCCTACGGGCCTGGCTTAAACCGCCTTGGGCTTCAACCAAACGTGAACGGTAGGCTTGACCAGCTGTTTGGTCTGCGGCTTCTGTTGGCTCTGGTGCATAAGGCTGTGAGGCGCTTCTAACGGGGTAAGGCAATGGCGTATTGCCAAGCACAGGCTTTTGACCAGCTGCGCCACTAGGCATCCCGCCAGGCTGACCAGGAGTGTTTTGCAAACCGCCAGCAACGCCAATTGTGGCTGTGGGCGTACTGCCACCAACACTAGGTTGTGTAAGGATAGTTTGACCTTGCGCTGTTGTGGTAATGCCAGGCGTCAAAGATGATTGTTTTTCTGCTGGCGACAGCAAAGATTGCTCTTGTGAAATCAAATCTTTGACAACGTGAGGGCCACGGTTTGTTCTGCTTAACGGGACTTTGTAAGCCTCAATTAAGTCATGCACTTCACGGCTGTCAGGATTTTCAGCTTTCAAACGATCCAATTCACCCATGACGGTTTTAGGATCGTCAATGCCCATGCGTCCCAAGATTCCCAGGCGGCCACCAACAATTTTACGCATATCTTGCGTCATTGCATTTTTTGCTTTTGTGGCTTCGGTTTGGCTTGTATGCAATTGGCTGAATGAACTAATCACTTCAGGGCCAGTCAACGGTGCAATTTTTGGAATGACAGAATTCAGCTTATCCATGTCAATCCGACCGTTGGTTTGCCAATTGTCAGGATTGCTGGTGAACTCTTGCAGCTTCAAACGCTCGTCATTCTTTTGCTTTAAAACTTGATTCTCAATTTGAGCCTTCTCCAAGGCCAAAGGATTCATCTGCTGCGCTTGCTGGAAATTCTGAATACCAGACGCCATGTTTACCATGTCCCCGAGACTTGTAGTCTGGGGCTTGGCGTAGTTCACGTTCATTGAAAAGTCAGCCATGATTTGTCCTTATGTCGCTTTAAGCATAGAGCCAAGTAATGCGGTATTGCCAAGGTTGCTCAAAAGCGCTGCGTTGTTTGCGCCTGATTGTGTGGCGTTGCTTGCCAAGGCTGATCCAATACCCGTTGCAAGGTTGGCTGTGTTCAAACCATAAGCATTTGCTGCACCAATTCCCTGACCGTAACCTTGTGTCAAATTGCCACCATAATTAGAGGCCAATGAACCAAGGTTAGAACCATAATTAGCACCAAGACCAGCCAACTGACCAGCTGACGTTGTGCCAATTTGAGCCATGTTAGCCAGGTTGTTGTAGATGTTACTGCGTTGGTCTTGGAAATTCTTGAACGCTTGTTGATAAGCATTACCCGCATAGTCTTGCGTATAGCGTTGCAAACCTTGCAGCGCATTACCACCTAAAGCACCACCACCCATGTTGCCAGCACGCTGGTTAGCCATCTGACCTTGTTGCAATTGGAATGCGTAGTTAGGTGCTAAATTAGCGTTAAGGTCAGCATTGGTAAATTGGCGGGTCAAATAATCTTGATTTGCTGCCAAGCCTGATGCACCCTGGTTGCCAATTTGCTGATAAGGCGCTTGATAGCCAACTTGTTGGTTATACAAGTTTTGTAGATTTGAGCCAGTATTTGAGTAAATATTGGCTAAATCTTGGCGGTTAGCTATGCCAAGATTTTGAGCATTTAAATAAGCATTTGCTAGGTTAGAACCCGCTTGACCACCGTATTGGTTAATTAAGTTTCTAGCATCAGCAATGCCTTGTTGATTGGCAACATTACCAAGCACATTACCAAGGGCAGACAAACCTAAACCAGTTCCAAGACTTGTGCCTAGAGCTGTTCCCAGGCCTGTTCCCAAGCCTGTGCCAACTCCTGTGCCTGTTCCTGTGCCACCAACAACGCCTGTTCCTGTGCCTGTTCCACCGCCCGTTGTGAGGCCTGTGCCAGCGCCTACAACACCGCCTGTGCCACCGCCTGAACCAACGCCAGTAACCAAACCGCCTGTTCCAACATTAGTGCCACCAAGACCCGTTACACCGCCTGTGACACCTGACCCTGCGCCTGTGCCTAAAAGTGTTGTACCAAGGTTAGAGCCAGTTAAAACACCCGTACCCGTTAAGCCTGTTCCTGTATTTGTACCAAGCAAATTTGTGCCAAGGTTAGAACCAGTCAAAACGCCAGTTCCAGTCAAATTATTAAGTGCTGAAGCACCCAACAAACCTTCACCCAAAGTTGAGCCTGACAACACGCCTGTGCCTGTTAGACCGCTTCCCGCAGTAATGCCAGCGCCCAAACCTTCAGCACCAAGACCCGCAGTCCCTGCATTCAATCCAAGTCCTGAATAACCGCCCGTAATGCCTTGTGCACCACCCATGCCAGCAACGCCAGCACCAGTTCCTAAACCGTAATCAGCGCCTAATGAGCCAAGTGAGCCTAATGTTGAACCGCCCTCTAGGGCAGACAAACCACCAACGCCAGCGCCAGTCGTACCAGCAGCGGCTTCACCAAGGCCAGGCAAGCCAAACGCCATGCCACCAGCTGCCAACAAAAACGGCAGCATATTGTTGTCAACTTTTTGCGTTACGCCAGTACGTTGGAATGTTCCATCTGCACCATATTGTTGATATTGTGATCCAGTAGGCGATTTATAGTTAGGATCGCCATTAGTCTTGTATGTGTAAACATTTTCAAGACCACCAATTTGTTGATCCATGCCTGAACCAATTGTTTGGTATTGGGGCTGAACAACCGTGTCGCCAAGAGTCATTGATTGACCTGGAGGGATAGTCGCTGCAACCCTTGCGGCCACTTCACCAGGCGAAACACCTACGACAGATGCCAATTGTGTTGGAGAAACCCCATAAGTCTGCATTGCAGAAGCAATTTGGGCATCGCTTGGGCCACTTGCCAAAAAGTCTTTAATCTGTTGGTCAGTAACGCCAACAGCTTTAGAAACTAATGAATTTATTGTGTTGTCCATGACTTAGGCTTTCTCAAACATTGTAGTAAGGCACTTTGTAGGTCTTACCATTAACTGTGACATTCATAAACCCAGCAGGGTTAGCTGGCAACGTAGCCGATCCAGCCGTTGCAGTTGTGGCAGAACTGAAATTCAACAAGTTAATGAAAAACTGTTGCCAAGACCGTGAGGGACGGTTAGTCGTGCCATCCAAAAACGGTGCTTGTGGATAGGGGTTAACTTGCTGTGTGCTAGAGAGTCCAGGAGAAGCCATTAGTTTTCTGCCCCTTGTACTTTAAGGTTTGCTGAAATGATGACGAAATTCACAGGATCGGTCACCGATACCTCAAAAATTCTGTCACGGGCCGTTCCCAATCTGCGCCAAATGGCACGATTTCTGTATTTACCCATTTGACCAACGCTTGTCCAATGCTCATTTGACCAGGTTGAACCACCGTCATTTGACCATCGCAACATCGCTTGTGGATAAGTTGTTGTGGTGTTTGCATTGATGGTGTTGAACTCGCCCAAATAAACAGTATCCAATGCCCCAATTGTAAGAGTTCCCGTGTCAGTAATGACATAAGGACTTTGCAAATTGATCTGTTGAATTGCAGCAGAAAGACCAGTTGTTCCCACGCCTGGCTGAAACTGAATCTGCAATTCATCAAAATATTGACGCTGGAATTCAGTCACCAAGTGAGGCGCTCTGCGCAATCTGCGCACATTCTGACCGTCATCTGTGTAATTAGTTTTGTCTAATTCATACAGTTTGCCGTTGGCATAATCGCCAACAATCACCAAACCTTGAAACGTAGCACAGCAGTTTCCACGGTGACGCTGATATTGGTTGTCATCAGTCGTATAAAGCCATTTGTGCCACATTTGCGTTGTAGCGTCATAAGCCCATGTCAAATTTAACGATGGAAATGACACCACATAGATTTCATGGCCCTCAAGCTGATAAGTCCACGCTATCGCATCATCAACATTTTGGTTGGCTAGGGTGTTCTCAACCGCATGGGTAGAAATCCGCTGCGGGATGTACCCTTGCATTTGCATGATCTGGGCTTGTCCACGGTTGTTGCGTGAAACGTAAGCAAACGAATTGCCAAGGCGATACAAGGAAAAAGGCGCTGCAATACCGTGTTGGGTAGATGTGCCAGGAATCCTTTGGAATGGAAACGGTACAGTTCCCACATCAGTCCACACCTCAGATGAAATCTCACCCATCAAATAAACTTCACGGTGATCAACGATCAAAGCCACCAGGTCATCTGGCGCACCGTCTTTTAATGAATAGCTAGTTTGGGGTGAAATGGGCGACAAAAGGTCACTAGCGCCCCATTGCTGGGTTGTTGGGTTGTTATAGACAAAGTAGTTGTCAATAATGTCCACGGTGTTTGCACCACTAAACGCACCGTCTGTGGAGGGCAAAACAGAAAAGTTAATGCCATACATGGTCACGCCAACGGCTACCGTACTTGCCACGCTCAATGTGTAAGTTCCAACGCCACCCGTTCCCGTTCCTAATGCCGTGATAATTGTGCCAAGTGTCACGCCAGCACCTTGGATAGTCTGACCAACGTGCAAAGCACCTGATGCAACCGCAGAAACGGTCATTACAGACCCTGCAATGGTTGCTGTAACCTTAGCCCCCACAGTTGCAGAACTTAGCGAACCAGACGCCACAGTTTGACTTCTGTTGATTGTGTAAGTTCCAGTCCCGCCTGTACCCGTTCCAAGCGCTGTAATGACAGTTTCTGGCAATATTCCAATGCCATACAAAGACTGGCCGATGGCAATTGTTCCGCTAGAAACGCTTGTCACGGTCAATGTTGTGCCGCTGGTTGAGCCAGTAAACACGGCAGCAGCTGGGCTTGAGATATACCAGGTATAACGATAAGCACCGTCCACAATATAGACGTTAACCCCGTTGTCGGTAATTTTGACTATTCCAGAACTGGAATTAAGTTGACCAATTACAGAGGGGACAAGGTTGGCTGTCAGCGCATAGACGTAAGGCCCACAGACTGCGATAAGTTGTTCACCACCAGAAACAGAATGAAGCCCACGCACTTCTTGCTGATTAGGGAAAACCGCTTTAACGGTTAAGCCTGGCGTTGGGTAAAGCGCAATTACCCCACGTTCGCCTGGTTGCTTAGTAGGATCGACCTCGGGAAAGAAATTTATTAGCTCTTGTGCGTCTTGGTACAAACTAGGCGCTTCGTAAGCCGATCCCACAAAGTTAAAATCAGGCATGATCGTCCTTATAAGAATCGCCTCTAATCAAGGTTTTCATACTAGGTAAGCTGATGCCAAAACGCACAGCAAGTTCCCTAGTGGAAACGCCTTCTTTGCGTAATTGTCTGGCTTCTCTAGCTTGATTCATAGTTAATTTACACCTTGGGCCTGTATCACTCGGAAATTTCTTCTGCCTGTTTTTTTTGACTTTATCAGCCATGTTGTCTTTGTGAGTACCAACCCACAAATGTTTAGGGTTACAACACGCTGGATTGTCGCAAGTATGAAGTAAAAATCCTTTTTCGTCAGTTAGTTTAGGCGCTCGAATGTTGATTACATCAGGAAAAACTAAGTTGTAAATAACTCGATGTGCATAGTATTGCCAATCATTGATTTGCACCCTACCGTAGCCATCTTCATTTTTATAACCTAACCAATTCCAACATTCATCTTCGCCTTTCTTATCAACCTTACTCCACAAAACTTCTGGAGTATTTGCTGGCCTTCCAGCTTTTGTAGCAACATTACCATTTTTCTTTTTGGCGTAATGCGCTTTTGCATATTCACGTTGTTTCAATCTTTTTGCTAACAGTTTGTCTAAATTTTCCATTTTTAACTCCTTTGTTGATGGAGTCTGAATGGTACATATTTCTACATTTCCTGTCAACTTGATAAATCCCTAAATGAAACCTCCGCTCAAAATCCATCCAGCGTCTTTAGCTTTACCAGTAAGCAGCGCATCTGGGTAACGTGCAGTCTGCAATGGTGACATATTGGTGCGCTTCAGCGTAGCTTTGGCCTGACCCGCAAACGTCTGAATCATCGTTATTTGCGTTGGAGAGGCTTTGCCATACATGGGCATCAAACGCTCTGCCAAACACCATCTGAGAGCCATTGAGTAGCCTTGTGGGAGGAATAAATCCTCGTACATGGATTCGTAGCGGCTGAATAAGGTATTTGCAAACAAGTGCAGTTCACCTTGCGATGGGCTAGGCCAAATAAACAAGTTGCCAGAATCAGAGTTTGGGTTGAAGTAAAGCGCTTTAGGCCACGGGCCGTTCAGCGTTTTCAAGCCAATCATTTCGTAGTCTTGCAAGGCAAGAATGGACATTGGATAGTCCAAACCACCGCCTGTGATCGGCTGACCATTGGATGTGGTGTTCACCCTGACAAACGCAGAATCAATGTTCAAAGGCTTTTGGTAGTAAGCCGTGATGGTTGTTGAGGCTACGGTTTGAGAGATGTTTAACTCGTAAGTGCCGACATAGTTGACATTACCGCCCGCGCCTGTAAGGGTCTGGGTGATCTTTGTTCCCGCTGTGATGCCTGTTCCACTTAAGGTTTGACCTTGGGCAATAGCACCAGAATTGATGCCAGTCACCGTCAGAATATTGCCCGCGATTGAGCCGATAAAGGACGCACCGATAAAGTTCTGGGTTGATGGATTAGGGCCAATGGTGTATTGGGTTTGACCAGCAATAACAGGGCAGATGATTTCTGTGACATTGAAAACCATCATGTTTTCATTTGACCATTGGTCAATCATGTCATTCATCATGTCAAACGCATCTTTGGCTGCGTCTGGAGTCGGAGTTTCACCAGCTTCCAATGCGCCAATGTCTTTTAACGCTCGGCTAACAATGTCATACGGGACAGCCATGGTGTTTCCTTACAGTTTCACAGAAAAGGTCTGAGGTTGCCAAGGAGGGGGCGTAAATTGGCTTTTGCTCAGAGAATCTAATTGCTCTTTTAGCCTAGATTTTATGACGCAAACGCCATCTCGCATAGTCTCTTTTTCAATCCATTCAACAATCATTTCCTCTTTCACTTGGTCAAAGGGAATTGATAGTTTTGGGCTGTCAAAAGTCCAATAACCCTCTGTTTCAACAGATAGGTCATCTTCCTTTGCAATCACATGATATTTAGCACAAAGAATCAAGCCATCTTGGACTTGAGTCTCTGTGATTGACCATTGGCAGATCATGACTGGTTTCGTGCAGCTTCAGCAGCAGCCTGTGCCGCTTGATAAGCCGCAATAACTTCAGCAGTCCATGCCGTATTGCAAATAGCAACAACATTAGCGGGAACGCCTGTCAAGTCTTGTGCGGGTGTGAGGCTTGAACGATGGTAGGTTTGGCTAATCTGATTTCCATCTTCCATGACGCGAGTAGCTTCACGATAGAGAACAGTTCCATCCTCAGTTACTGTAATTTGGTCAACGACAGTTTGTTTGGTAAGTGACATGATTTTCCTTTTGTTAAGTGTCTGTTTTGGTAATCCAAGCTAATTAAGTGGTTGCCCTATACGTTATTGCAAGATAAATTGTTGAACTGCTTAATGTCGCATTTAATGATTGCGTTGTTGAATTTACTGGAAATAATAAAAATGTTCCACCAGTGTTGATAAGAACTTTTTGCGCACCAGCGTTGGCGCTTAAAACAGAACCAGCTAAATTATTTAAATTTGTATTAAATGGAAGACCATTGATTGAGCAAGACAATGTATTTGCTGTTGATGGATATGAAAATATTGCTGTTGCAGTAACCATTTGACCAACTTTTACATATTGAGCGCCAGTAACAGTAAAACTTAATCCTGCGCCACTTCCATCTGTAGGTGTCCAAGTCCCTTCCTCATAGTCATCTAGCGTATTAGCGTCTGATGATGCTGATTGAGTTGCGGGGAATGTGATGCCAATACCGCTTGTTGTGGGTGTTACATTGCCAACAGAAATTGAACCCCAATTTTTGATATTGCCTGAAGTGTTAATTGTTATTCTTGGCGTATTGCCTTGCTGAATTTCAAGACCCAATGAATCACTTACTTCAAAGTCATAAAACGAAACATCACCTGTAGACGACAAACGAAAACCGCCATCTGTACCACTTGCGTTGTTTACAGTTAATTTTCCTATTTGCGTAAGAGTAGTGCCGCTATATGTGAGGTTTGCAGAAGCACCAAACGCACCTGAGTTGTTGTATTGAATTTGAGTGTTTGAACCAGCAGGTGTTCCACCACCACCCGCAGGAGTGGCCCAAGTTCCATCACCACGCCAAAATGTCGTAGATGATGCTGATGTTCCTGAATTTAAATTAGTAACAGGCAAATTACCTGTCACGCCTGTGGACAAAGGCAATCCTGTGGCGTTGGTCAATGTGACCGATGTTGGCGTTCCAAGAATCGGAGTTACAAGAGTTGGGCTTGTGGACAAAACATTGCTGCCCGATCCAGTTGAAGTGGTGACACCCGTACCACCGCCAGCCACACCCAAAGTTCCAAATGATAAAACACCGCTGCCATTGGTTGTCCAAGTCTGACCGCTTGTGCCATCAGCGCTTGGCAATGTAAAGTTGACAGTTCCAGCGATGTTTGGGCCAATCAAATTGACTGCCCCGCCTAAAGTTGCTTGAAAAACAAGTTGTCCCAAA
>Ga0209500_10000482_pt1 | contig 34286 bp, 48 predicted proteins | sample S_140212_EF_Meta_FD_187323 | JGI IMG/M metagenome (GOLD analysis project Ga0209500, IMG submission 187323) | Freshwater microbial communities from Lake Simoncouche, Canada to study carbon cycling - S_140212_EF_MetaG (SPAdes) (version 2) | ecosystem: Environmental > Aquatic > Freshwater > Lake ...
CGTGTATCACCTGTTACTACTATTTTAGAACCTTCACCGAGTCGCGTTAGGAGCATCTTAATCTGTCCAGGGGTGGCGTTTTGCATTTCATCTGCAACGACCCAACTACCCTTAAATGTGCGACCTCTCATGAATGCTAGTGGAGATATCTCAATTACTTGTTCTTCTAGCATACGGGCTACTTCTCTAGGACTGTAATACTCTTGTATAACATCAAACAAGGGTTTAGTCCATGGTTCCATCTTAGCGTTGATATTGCCTGGTAGGAAGCCGTGCTTTTCATCGTCCACTCCTACCGCCGGACGTGTTAGAATTAGTTTGCTTACTTGACCTTCTTTAAATGCTTTAATGCCGGCCAGCATGGCCAACATGGTCTTACCCGTGCCAGCAGGGCCGGTGGCAAAGACGATATGTTTGGTCTGATTTGTTAATAATTCAATATAGTGTTCTTGGTTAAGACTCTTTGGTATTAGATGAACTGTCTTTCTTTGCTGTACGTATTGGTTAAAACTAAGTGTATTGTTTGTTTCTACTGCTGCTAGGTGTCTACTGTTAGTTCTACGTTTTGACAAGTGAATTACTCCTTTGAAGTATTTGTAGATTAAAGGCATCTACAAAGATATTTAAGGAGGAGAATTTTATTTTTTAGTGACTAGTTTAATTTTTAATCTCGTGACTAAATATTAGGCTGACCTGGACCATTCTGCATAGATCCTATTGTTATCCCAACAGCAGGTCATTAACTTAAATCCAAATAGTTCCGATAATTTTATATGGTCATCAATTGACCATGGATAGAAATCTATATCTTTACACGCTTCATTATCATGATCAGCTAAGCCAGGATTACATCGCCAATAGATACGTGCAGTAGGATTAATACAATTAACTACGCAGGCGATCTGATTCATAATAGTCAACTTATTACCAAAGTTGATACTGCCCAGGCAAAGTGCTACATCAAATTTATGTGGTGGGGAATATTCTTCTATAGACAATTTAATGTCAGCACGATCATTTGCAGGATCTAATCCTGTGAGGTTAGATATACGAGTTTTGAATTCGTTAAATCCACAACCAACGTCTAAGACTGATTCATTAGATCGTATTTTATCCGCTATAGTCCAGCCAGAATGTTGATATTGATCTAAATTAGATTTCCACTTAGTGGCAAAATAATTATTGAGGTCTTCTTGTTTCATATACGGCTCAATAGTTGATATAAATCATTTGAGTTTGTTGGAAACTCATTAAGATTATAACATCTGATTTCGTATCCAGCATCGCGTAATCGTCGTTGAATCATAGCCTCAGAAATTACATTTAATTTCTTCCAAGTATATGAAATATTATCTACAGTAAACTTAACAATATTTTTAATAACATTATGTTCGTCTATTAGATATTGTTGTTTTAGTCTCCAACTGCTAACAAAAGTTTCAAACTCATTACTCAAATTAGTATCAAATTCTCCTACATGATCAATGATATCTAGTAATATACCTCGGGTATTAGCTAATATGTCCCTAGACGATATCGGAAGCCAGGTTTCTGGAATAAACTTCTTAGCATCAATCCATTCTTGAATCCAATCTAGATAAAACATGCTGACCCATTCTCTGAGTTCCCATGATTGCATTTGACTCCAATGAGTATATTCTGGATTCCAGTTGATAATATCATGTTGATTATTGCCACAAATTGAGCCAATTGACATATTCAATAGTCCATTGGCAATTTTATAGTATTGTGCTAGTATTGTAATTTCAGCCTGATCAATGTCAGCAACATATATGAAAATATATTTGTCATTTGGTCGGCGTTCATTGAATAATTTAATAATAGGTTCGGCATGTGCATCAATCATTGGATATGTTGGTGATGTTACTACAATATCTTGATCAATTTTATTATCTAAAAAGTCATTTAGATCTTGTAATAATGCATAATGGCCTGATTTAATAAAACTATGCATAGATCCATCGGGCAATATTAATTTATTTTGAGTCCGTAAAATTCTATGATCTACTAAATTTTTATTAAACTGCCGTACGGCATATTGCACAGTAGTACCAAATGTTCCAGGCACAAATAAAATATGTATCATAGTATTCTCTAATAAGTACGTATATTACTTATATGATAAATTTACCCAATCACATATTTTTTACTGGTGCCCCTGGAAGCCGTTGGAGTGGTATAGCTCAGACCATTGAGTCTATACCCGGATTTAACATCAGTGATCGTAACAACGATCGTGAGTATATACATAATACCTATAGTGGACACAAGGGTGCTTACTTTGGACACGGTATGGAGTGTATATTAATTACCAATGGTAATTATATAGATCGACAATGGGCAGAACCTGGTGGTACCAAGTTGATTAAAAGTCACGAATGGGCGTTCCATTTAACTGATATACGTGAAAAAGAACAGTGGGCAGATAGCTGGGTTATGATGGTATATCGTCCTGACATGGCCTGCTACAGTTGGTGGCATGAAGCAGGTGGGTTTAATATTAAATATCCCTGCTATGATGCGTATAAAGATAGTAATACCATGTTAACAGAAATAGTCAAGCAAAACGCCGCAATTTTGGAATACGGAAAGATAAATAACTGTAAGTGGGAGTATTTTACTTCCTCTTGGATATCCGAGAATTTTGGAGTAGAAATACCTGTAACTAAAGTCTGGCCAGATATATTAGTTACATTGATAAAATAACGTTATTAAAGGAAAATAAAATGGACTCAAAACAATTTGTTGCTAAACTAGCACAAGAAAATGAAGCACTATTTCAAGCAAGTGAAATGAACGTTGAAGCATACTTTGCTAGCAATCCTAGCCAAGAACAACTAGTAGAACACTTTACTGGTCGTATGGTTAACGAACGCATGAACATGGTTGAAATCGCAACTAAAGTAGCAAATGCTCCAGCTTCAACAACTACAGAAGATCTAGCACTACTAAGCAAACAAGCATTAGACGAAGCTAATCACTTCCGTATGGTTAAAGAAGTTATTGAACACATCACAGGCAAAGAAGTTAATGTTGAAGCGGCTATTCAAGCTGAAGCGGCTAACCCAACTGCTAAAGGTGCGGCTCTATTAGCAAAATACGAAGCACAAAATGATCCACTATCACTAGCTGCATATCAGTTTATTGCTGAAGGCCGTGCTGAACGTGTATGGAACAAAATGGCTGAATGTATTCAAGACGAATTCATCAGCACAACATACGCTAAGATCGCTAAAGATGAAGGCTTCCACAGCAAGATTGGTGCTCGCGCACTAGAACTTCTAGCTACAGACGCTGAAACACAAGCACGTGTTGAGCATATTGCTCGCACAATGCGTATGGACTTGTTCGCTGTATCATGCATGAATACAACTGCAACTCCAGAAGCTGTAAAATTAATGGACGCCGCTTACTAAGCATAATTAATTGTATAAGTTTCAAGAAAAAGGGACTTAACGTCCCTTTTTTATTCTCTGGAGTTTCAATGAAAGATTATACTGTTATAGTCAAATGGTGTAGTGCATCAGTTATATTGATTGCCATGGTATTTCATGTATTAGGATTAACTCCGTGGAATAGTATCTTACAGTTAGTAGGTGCCGCGGGTTGGACCTATGTGGGTTATAAGTGGAATGAGAAGGCCATCATGATGAATTTTCTTCCGCAGTTTTTTATTATCATTCCTGGTTTAATCTATCTATTTTACTTCAAATGAAAATAGCCATTACCCAACGCCAACTAACTATTAGAGGTATTACCTACGATTGTTTAGAACAAGGGTGGTTTCGTTTCCTTCAAGGTCATGAACTTATTCCTATTCCAAATATACCCAATATAGATGTAGATGTCGATATGATTGTGTTTACTGGTGGTGATACCAGTGATGATAGAGAACAAGTTGAAAGAATGTTATTTGATTATGCTATAAAAAATAATCTACCTATGCTAGGAGTATGTCACGGTGCTTTTTTCCTTAACAGAATGCACAATGGAAATAATCAAAGTATACTAGGTCATCAAAATACCGACCATCCTATTAAAATAGGAAAAGATTTTTATATTGTGAATAGTTATCATTCAGGTTGTATTTTTGAGCTAGGTGATAACTTAGATGCATTTGCCTGGGCAGATGACTTTGTTGAGGGATTTAAACATCACACCTTGCCAATTTGGGGATTAGTGTGGCATCCTGAACGCATGGAGATTCCTATTATTCCGCAAGACCTTAAGGATTTGTTATATGGCTAAGATGTTAATCCTAACAGGACCGCAGGGCGCCGGCAATCATCTATGGAGCAAGGTACTTAGTCTACACCCCGAAGTATATGGGTGGAAAACTCTATTAGAAAATTACTGGGAAGCACACCGTTTTGCAGAACCATTTGCACAGCACTGGCGTGATCATAGTTTACTTAAATCATTTGATTGGTCGCAAAGTGAATATTACTTTACCAGTATCAGTTTACCATTAGGTATTGTTGGTCATGACGTTAATCCCATATGGATGCCAGATGTACAAGGATTTGCTGCCGCTGTACTAGGTTGCGGAGTAGAAGTTGAAATAGCCGTAGTCGGTCGTGACCAAACTATATTAAACAATCAACAAACCCGTATTCGAACACAAAGCACACTTCCTATGTTTTTAGAACAATTACCCAAACTTTGGAATCCAACATTCTTGTCATATGAATTATTGTATTTGTACAAGCAAGAGTATCTAAAGAGTTTACAATTAAATATTCCCGTCGCCTGGAATGATCCTAACATCAACAGTATTTTAGAAAATGACAGCAATCTAAAATACATACACTACGTTGATGAATATGTGTTAGATCAAGGTAACAAACAAGGTATAACATTTAAGACACGCCCATGAAAAAGTTATTAATTATCACAGGGCCGCAAGGCTCAGGCAATCACTTGTTCAGTCGTGTGTTTAGCACACACCCTGATGTAGGTGGGTGGAAGAGTTTACTAGACAAGTATTGGATACCTAGCGACGAAGAACCTTTTGCTGAGTATTGGGTCTATCCTGAACGCCTTACTGCCCAGCAGTTTGAAGGCAAAGACTATTGGCTGGCTAATGTTAGCTGTCCTTTCTTTTACGACGGCACACGCTATGTACCTAAAATACTTGAAGTTGCAGAGCAGGCTAAAGCTCTAGGCCTGAATGTACAAATTGCTATTATTGTGCGTGATCAAAACATCAATGCAGAACAACAACTGCGTGTTCGTAAAGCTGTCACTACACCCATGGCACAGGAGTACTACTACAATCACCTCCTAACCAGCGATTTTCCAGTACATTTCTTAGATAATGAAGCATTTTTCTTACATAAACAGCACTATTTAAAGTGGGCCAGTAATCTACTACAATTTCCTGTAGACTATGATAATCCTGATATACTTAAATTCATCACAGAAGATCCTAATCGTAAGTATATAAAACATGTAGATGCATATTGGTTAGATGAACAAGTATGGCACGGTATTCAACCCAAGAGTGCCCGCGGATTAGATAAATAATAAAAAGAGTAGAAAACTATGGCTAAACCAATAGCAGACGTAATAGAAAATACCAAAGAAATATTCATGACTGATTCAGCTCTGACCAGTCTACTTGACTTTGAGCGTGTGTTAGATGAACTTGATCTTTATGTATTTGCTAATTGGAAAGACGGCGAGCTAGTAGAAGGACCGGTTTACGAAAAATACTTTGTAACCTGTACTTTTATGTGGCCACACAAAATGATGCCAGATCCCAGAGGCGGTGAAAGATTATTAGACTACGACTGTGAAGTCTACTATGCCAAGGATATGTTAGAATACCCAATTAAAGTTGAAGACCCAGATGATTTCGATGCAGGCACTAAGATGCCCAAGATGGCTAAAAAACCTGTATGGTTGGTTACTATCGTTATGCCCAAGAAACTAATGCAAGAAATACAACAAGGTAGCTTAGAATTAGAAGGTGCTACTTTAGACATGGAAGACATCGAATCGGCCTACGAAGAAGGCAACGACCAAGCAATGACTGATCAAGAAGAAGAGCAAAATGCAGAACAACAACCGCAATTCTAAGCTACTAAGAGAAAACCTAGAACAAGGCGACTTAAAACGCCTAGTCCATAACGAACTACACATCGACGAATATAAGTCAAAGATGGGCACAGATGAAGATGTCTGTGTGATCAGTTTTAAAGTCTCTGGTAAAGAGCCTGGCGCAGATTTAGTCAGCTTCATCGAAAAGGGCTATGATTTTGTACTTGATGCCGATGTTAGCTCAGGTGAAAAAGAAGGTGGCGATTACCTAGTGTTTGTTGAATTACAACGCAGTGAAGAACTTCCAACACAGATCATGGCGATCATGAATGATCTAATGAATTTAACAGAACAAAAAATTGAAGATTGGCGAGTACGTTATTATAAATCCACCAACGACAACGAACTTACACTAGAAGTATTAGCTGATATTGTTCCCTTAACATCAGAAACATATGATGCAAAATATGGTAAAGATGATGAAGAAGAAATCATTGATACAGAACCTGAAGATATAACAAAAGACCTAGACGCTATGCGATCAGCTGCAGGAGTACCAGTAACCACAACAGCACCTAAGAATGAATATACAGAGAGCTTGAGAATTGCAGCAGGTATTAAATAAGGAGAACTAACAATGTTAACAAATATCGTTTTATTTTTAGTAGGTGCACATTTAGGTGCAAAATATCCAAAGTATGCAACAATGCTAGTTGATCAAGCAGTGGCATTTGCTAAGTCACTGGTTACTAAAGTTAAGGAACTATTAGCTAAAAAATAATAATATATAGAAAGGAATCAAAAATGCAAATCACAGCAGAACATATCAAATCAATTTTTCCACAATACAAACACCCAGCAGACCTCGCAGACGTGTTATCAGAACAGTTTGAAAAATATGAAATTAACACAGTTAATCGTGCGGCAGGTTTCCTAGCACAGTGCGGACATGAGTCAAACGGCTTTACTGTATTGAAAGAAAATCTAAACTATTCAGCTGAAGGGTTAAACAAAATCTTTAAGAAATACTTCCCAACTGTAGCAGATGCAACACCCTATGCTCGTAACCCAGAAAAGATCGCAAATAAAGTTTATGGTGGACGTATGGGTAATGGACCAGAGTCTAGTGGAGATGGTTACAAATTCCGCGGTCGTGGTGCTATCCAATTAACAGGTTGTGACAACTATACACAGTTTGCTAAATCAGTAGGCATAACTGTAGATGAAGCAGTTGCAGATTTAGAAACACTTGACGGGGCTATCGAATCCGCTTGTTGGTTTTGGAAGAAGAATGGCTTAAACGCTATCTGTGACAAAGACGACTTAGTTACCATGACTAAGCGTATCAACGGTGGTACTATTGGACTAGAAGATCGTAAGAAACACTACGAACACGCTAAACACGTATTGGCATAATCATGTGGATCTTACATTTAATTCCAGATAGTTTCTTGATATGGGTAGTCAACATTACCTGTATCGTAGGCCTGGCTGCCACAGTGGGTGGGTTCTTTTTAGGATGGGTTCCATTCGTCAATCGTTATAAAACTCCACTACAAATCATTGGTATTGTATTATTAACTGTAGGGGTCTATTGGAAAGGTGGCTATTCAACAGAAATGGAATGGCGTGACCGTGTTGCTGAAGTTGAAAAGAAAGTTAAAGTAGCTGAAGCCAAAGCTAAACAAGCTAACACTCAAGTACAGACTAAGATCGTTACTAAGATAGTCAAGATACAAGAGAAAGCTACGGTAGCTAAAGAAACAATCCGCAGGAACAAAGAAGTAATCAACCGAGAATGCAAACTCAGTGATGAAGCTATATCAGCTTACAATTTTAGTATCACTAAAACAAAACCCGAGGAGAAGAAATAATGCGTAACTTACTCCTAGCCGGTTTATTGTTATTAACAGGTTGTGCTACCAGCGTGCCTGTAACAATGAGCTTTCCGCAAGTGCCTGAAGCACTAGAAAAACCCTGTGATCGTATGGAACCACTTGCCGCTGATAAAAAAGAATTAAGTGACTTGTTAGAAAATACCACAGACAACTATGCCAAGGCCAAAGAATGTAATGCCAAAGCTAATGCTTGGAAAGAATGGTATGAAACACAGAAGAAAATCTTTGAGGAAGTCAAATGAAGAAATTACTAATCGCACTAGCAATACTATCCCTAACAGGTTGCGCAACTATAAAACAAACTACCTTGTATCGTGCTTGGAATATGGCCAAGTTTGACAACAATGAATACAGTCAAATCAACAGCATCCGTACAGTGGCTAACTTGGGTGCGGCAAAATGTGGCACACTAGAAGTATTACCTGTGGTAGATAACCTATACTATAAATCAGTAGAATTTAAAAACTATTCAGCTAGCATTCCCTTCAATGAAGAAACTGTTAAAATGAGCGGAGAACTAGCAGAAATCATCAAAGGACTAAATGTAAGATATCATGATAAGGAACCTGTTAGTGTTTCTTATTGCACTCTTAAATTTGGTACCATTGAGAAAAATGCAGTAACTATACAAAACGTCGTAGGAGCGAAACCAAGATGAGCACAATAGCACAAGCACAAGATTTAGATGCACAATATAAAGCTGGCAATTTATCAGCAAGTGAATACAAAGAATTACTAGAAGATCTTAAACACACTGCAGCCGTGAATGAAGCCGCAGGTGATTTAAATAAACTAACAGAGATTTACCAAGTGTTAGACGGGTTAAAGTCTGCCGCTGGCCTAATTTAACCAAAATCAATAAATACTAGTATAATAAAGCACTAGGAGCTAAGACAATGGCACAAACAGCAGCAGAAAAGAAAACAGAAGATTGGATGACCACAAAATGGCGTCCATTGATGGCAGTAACATACATGGCTACAATTTGGTTTGACTTTATCGTAGGTCCAATCTTATTCAACGTACTACAGTATTTTAATCCAGGTCAGGCAATTTCAAGTTATATTCCTATCACCTTACAAGGTGGTGGACTATATCACATCTCCATGGGTGCTATATTAGGTATCGCAGCGTGGACACGTGGTAAAGAAAAAATAGCGACAATCGAGGCCGGCGAGTCGGGAAAATAACGGGGTACGGAACAGCCCCAGAAGTAAGTGTTCCTCAGCAGCCACAGTGGATTAATACACCTCCTCCAACACAAGGATACACTACAGAACAAACGTGGGCTCAACCTACAGCACCTACACCGCCACCAGCGGCACCTGTGAACGTAACAGTGCAAGTAGATACAGCACCGGTCGCCGCAGATTTTGGTACTGCACCTCCAGCGTTTGGTGATGCTCCACCAGCGGTAGATGATCCAAATCGTCCATTACGTCGTGTGAGAAAATAAACAGTCAAAGTACTAGACATTAAATAAAAGGTAAGCTATAATAACATATAGTTTACCTTTTTTTATCGTTGGAGTTATAGTGGAATTCATTGAAGAGCACCGTCCCCTTTTAGGAAGTCTCGTTTATCTTAATCAAGCCAAAGTAGTTGTAGAAGTTGGGGTAGCAGAAGCTAAAACTACAGAATGGCTATGCCGCGGGGCAGCATCTCGTGGTGGTCGAGTCTATGGATATGATCTATGGGACACACATGGTCTTAAAAATCAATTTGAACATTGGTCAAGCAAAGAAAAATGTGAAGACTATTTAACTAGTAAAGGCCACACAAATTTTGAATTAACTAAAATCAATAGCCGTACTCCAGAATTTGCAGAATTAATTAAAACAAAACATCCTGTGATTGATTTGGCATTCATCGACGGATGCCACAGCTATGACGGCATCAAAAACGACTTTGATGCAATCTATCCGCAACTAAGTGAAACCGGTGTTATCGTATTTCATGACACGATGAGTATCGATGGCTGTCGTGAATTTATGATTGACTTACGTACGAAATATAATGACGGTACATTTGACCTAGTAACATTCCCATACGGTAGTATGGCCTATAGTGATGGTAATGTACATGATTCACGTACAGGAATCAGTGTATTAGTTAAACGTAGTTTTGCCACATTAGTCCACCCTATTAGAGAACAATGTAATCTAGATGAACATTTCAATGATATCTATGTCAAAGAAGAAGAGTGGTACGAAGCTGAACTTAAACGAGCACAGAAAGTTAAGAAATAAATAAATTTGACAACTGACTAACTTGGTTGTAATATAATAATATGGCTAATGCATACGAAACACTGGGAGTGCCTAAAGGGGCTTCCGACGCAGAAATCAAACGTGCTTATCGCAAGATGGCAGGTCAGCATCATCCTGACAAGGGTGGAGATACGATTAAATTCCAAGAAATCCAGTCAGCCTATGAAACCCTGAGTGACCCTCAAAAACGGCAACAGCACGATAATCCAAATCCATTCCATCATACTCAAGCAGGTCCAAATGGTAGCCATTTTGAATTCAATTTTGGTGGAGGTGCTGGCCCAGAAGATATATTCCAACAGTTCTTTAGTCAAGGATTTGGACATAACCCATTCCAACGTCAACAGCAACCAAGGCGTAACAAGGATCTAAGGATCAATCTACAAATTAGTCTAGCCGAAACACTTACAGATATACATAAATCGGTTAGTGTACAGACAACCAAAGGTGAACGCTTTACTGTAGACGTTAATATACCTAGAGGTGTTGGTAATGGCACAACAATCAAATATAGCCAAATGGGCGATAACTTCTTTGACTCATTGACAAGAGGCGACCTTTATGTTATTATAAACATAATAGTTGATCAGAGATTTGAGTTACACGGATTAAATCTGGTATCTAATTTAGAGATCAATTCAATTGAAGCCATGACAGGATGTGATAAGATCATCCAGGGCATAGATGGTAGAGAATATAATATCAAGATACCCAAGGCTTGTCAATTTGGAACTAAATTTGGGTTACAAGGGCAAGGGCTCTATCAAATGAATACTGATGCCAGGGGTGATCTAATAGTGAATGTAACTATAGTAACTCCGACCTTAACTGAAGAGCAATTAAACATACTTAGAAACATATGATCTACTCGCTAAATATTTTTATAAAGGAAATTAACTAGTGTCAATCCATTCTAATCCAGAAATCGAGAATATAGTCAATACTGCCACTACTATTGCTAAAGACTATAATCACGAATATGTGACACTCGAACATCTACTAATAGCCTTGGTAGAATACCCCGCATTTAATAAACTATTAATTGACTTTGGTGTCGAGGCTGAAGAACTTCTACGTGACTTATATGAATATATAGGTAAACAAGATTATCTAGTTGCACCAGCCACAGTTACAGAATTAGTGCCACAACGCACACACAGTCTAGAACGTGTGTTCAACCGTGCATTTACACAGGTATTATTCAGTGCCCGTGAACAGATGGAAACCATTGATTTGTTTCTCAGTGTCAGCCAAGAGCCCAATAGCCATGCCGCATACTTCTTACTCAAGTGGGGAGTCAATCGTAGAGGCCTGGTAGAATTTTATTCACAGACCCACGGACATCTTAATAAGAAACCTACTAAAGATGTTAAAAATAATTATGACAAGATACTTGATGAGTATTGTACAGATCTCAATCAACAGGTTAAAGATGGCAAGATTGATCCAGTGATTGGTCGTGCTGTTGAACTTGAAGAGATTGCACAGGTCCTAGCACGTCGTAGCAAATCTAATGTATTGATGATTGGTGATCCGGGTGTAGGAAAAACTGCTATCGCAGAAGGCCTCGCACATAAGATCGTCAATGGTGAGGTTCCAGAATATTTGTTACCATATACTGTGTTCAATTTAGAGATTGGTAGTCTACTTGCTGGTAGTAAATACCGCGGTGAGTTTGAAGAAAAATTAAAAGATGTACTAGCATCATTGAATGCCAAAGGTAATTGTATCTTATTCATCGACGAAGCACATCAGATGCAGGGTGCTGGCGCAGGCGGATCAAGTAGTGTTGACTTTGCTAACATGCTTAAACCAGCACTGGCCAAAGGTAATATTAAAGTTATCGCTAGCACTACCTACGAAGAATACACACAGAGTTTTGAAAAGGATCGTGCATTAATGCGCAGATTCTACAAACTCAACATTGACGAACCTACTCCAGCAGTGGCTAAAGATATCTTGTATGGACTACGAACACATTTTGAGAATTTCCATAAGGGTATTATCAACGACGATGCTATCGAAGCATCTGTTGATCTGAGTGTAAGATATCAGACAGACAAACGCTTACCAGACAAAGCCATTGACTTGATTGACATGAGCTGTGCCCGTTTAAAAATTAAGAAAGCAGATTTTATTGTTACTAAACTTGACATCGTTGATACTATTAGTAAAGCTACTAAGATTCCTAGAGAAAACTTATTAAGCGAAAAAGCTACAGAAAACTTGATCACATTAGAATCCACTATTAAAGATAAGTTATATGGGCAAGATACTGCTGTGGATGAAGTACTAGAAAAGATCTACGTGGCCAAGGCTGGTATGAAGTCACATAACAAGCCAGTAGGTAACTTCTTATTCCTAGGCCCAACAGGCACTGGTAAGACAGAATTTGCTAAATTGCTTTCAGATAACCTCAGCATGAAATTATTACGTTATGATATGAGTGAATATCAAGAGAAACACAGCATGGCTAAACTAATTGGTGCACCTCCGGGTTATGTTGGCTATGAAGATGGTAACCTAGGTGGTGGACTATTAATCAGCGAAGTTGAACGTAACCCACACAGTATTATCTTACTAGATGAAATCGAAAAGGCACATCCTGATATCAGTAACTTGTTACTACAGATCATGGACGAAGGCTTTATCACAGGTAGCAATGGCAAGAAAGCAGACTGCCGTAACAGTATATTAATCCTAACAAGTAATCTAGGTTCAGCTGACGGTGAACAAAATGCTATCGGGTTTGGACGTAGCTTAACTAAAGAAGGCACAGATGACGAAGCCGCTAAGAAGTTTTTCAAACCAGAGTTCCGCAATCGACTAGACGCGGTAATCAAATTCAATAAACTAGACAAGATCTCAATGAAGAAGATCGTTGTCAAGTTCTTAAATGAGTTAAATGAGTTGTTAGTTGAAAAAAATATTAAAGTGCATACTACAGAAGCACTGATAGATCATTTAACTGAAGTTGGGTTTGATCCTGCTATGGGAGCAAGACCACTATCACGCAAGATCAATGAACTAATCAAAGTTCCATTGAGTAAGAAAATCTTGTTTGAACACGTGGAATTGGGTAGTATTGTCACAGCTGATTATCAAGATGACGCTGTTAAGTTTACCATAATTCCCCCTACCATGGATCTATTAGAAAATAAAACGGTTGATGAAAACGGCATTATCGTAGTATAATAATTTTACAGCTGAAATTGTGCCCGATAAATAATATGAGTATATTATCAAGGAATCACAATCATGGCAAAATTGCATGAAGAAATAGTAGTTATCAAAGTTAGCAAGTTAATCAAAGATGATGCAACTGCACCAGTATTACTTACTAATCCAACTATTGAAAGTTTAGAAGCAGTGGTGGCAGAACTAGTAGGTAGCAACACCCTAGTAGAAATTCAAGTAGCATAATTTACATTTTATAAGAGAGATTTTCGATGGCAAAACAATCAAAACGCATCAAACCTAATGCACCTAGCATGATCAAACAACAAGATATGCCGCAACAACAAGTAATCGGATCGTCTCCGATGCCACAGCAACCGGACTGGACTAAAATGCATGTCCATTTTGGTATTCCTTGTTATGGTGGACAGATCACAGAACCATGCTTTACTAGCTTCCTACGTTTCATCTTGATGGCAAGTAAAATGGGCCTGCAATGGTCATTGGATACCATGGTTAACGAGAGTTTAGTTACCCGTGCTCGTAACAACTTGATGGCTAAGATGATGACTAACACTGCGGCAACGCACTTTATGTTCATTGACGCAGACATACGTTTCCAACCAGAAGCTATCTTTATGATGTTAGCCGCCGACAAAGATGTTATCGGTGGACTATATCCTAAAAAAGCATTACCTATCAGTTATGTAATTAACGTTAAACCAGGTACACAGATCATCAATGATATTTTTCCAGTGGATACCATGGGTACGGGCTTTATGATGTTCAAACGTCACGTATATGAAAAACTTTGTGCGGCACATCCAGAAACAAAATATGTAGATGATGTGGGGCTTGGTAAACAATTTGAACCAACCATGTATGCTATCTTTGATACTGCAATTGATGAGAAAGGCCATTATCTATCAGAGGACTGGCAATTCTGTCGTCGCTGGGCTAAACTAGGTGGTGAGATTTATGCTCACGCTAAAGTATTGCTAAATCACAGCGGTCATTATGAGTTTGCAGGTGATTTAAGTGTATTGACTGGTGGTAAACCAACCATGCCAGATATTACTCCAGATCAGACAGCTGCAAAACAAGCCGAAACAAAATAATATGAATGAAGAAAAACTGAGTTTCGTCGTTACCCTTAGTGGTACATTTTGGGATCAACGACCTCAGTTTAGTATTTGGCTAGACGATCATGCTGTTATACAAAGCGAGATAGCCGGCACTGCACAACAACCAATGGCCTTCGAACGCACCATTGACGAAGGTCCTCATACTCTTAAGATACGCTTAGAAAACAAAACCAACGCAGATACTAATATTAGAAACGGTGAAGTCATTGACGATATGTTATTAAACATCGACGATATCACCATCGACGATATCAGCCTAGGTAATTTATTATGGTCAGCTGAATATATTATTGATGAAAAACAAATGTATCAAGGTAAAGAAATAGATCATTTAGATGGATGTGTTAATCTTGGGTGGAATGGTACTTACATCCTTAAATTTACTAGTCCTTTTTACATCTGGCTACTTGAGAAACTTTAAGATAAATATAGTAAGACCTCAGGGATTACTATGTTTTTAATTGAAGTATTTAAAGAAAAACCACGCAAATCTGTAGCATTTTGCTTTGGCAGGATGAACCCCCCTACCATTGGCCATGCTCGTTTATTAAATACTACCGCACGTGCTAGTGCGGGTGGTGACTACTATATATTCCTCAGTCATACACAAGATAGTAAGAAAAATCCCCTAGACTATAATACTAAAATAGATTTCGTTAAATCCATGTATCCGCAACATGCTGACCGTGTCAGCTATGGTAGCCTACGCACTATCATGGAAATCATGGAATTCTTGTATCATAACAATTATACAGACGTTACCTATGTTTGTGGTAATGATCGCTTGCCTGCATTTAAAGAATTATTAAACAAATACAACGGTGTTGAGGGTGGCAAAACATTCTATAAATTCAATAGTATTGACATAGTCAGCAGTGGTCCGCGTGATCCAGATGATGATGGTGTTGCTGGTGCTAGTGCTAGTGCCGCACGTGCAGCCGCAGACGCTGGTGATAAAGAAGAATTTAAAAAGATCACAGGTGCAGGACGTTTCGCACCGCAACTATATAAAGCAGTACGTAAAGGCTTGTTAAAAGAAGATGCTAGTGGATATATTCCAAAAAATAAACGAGAAGCCAAGGATCCACGTTGGAGTAATGCATTATCAGTAGATGTAAATCCTAAAACTCCATATAAAAACGCTAAAGCCCTAAGACTAGTGTAATGGTTGAAATTAATCTAGCAGTTGAATTATGGGGTCAAATACCAAGTTGGCAAAAAAAATTGCACTCATCCGTTATTAAATACAACAAAATTCTCAAAGGTTATATGGAACCAAAATATAGAATTTATATTAATGATAATTTAATAACTGAACGCAGTTGGACCTGGGAAAATGATATATTACTTAACGAAAACATTTGGATTTATGGCAAACATGATACTGATTATATTTTACAGTTAGAGTCGATAGTATTTGTACCAGAACAAGCAGTATTTAAATTTAGTAATTTTAGGGTTTTAAATCATGGCCTTACACTTAACTCTATAGAAGATACTGTTATTAACTTTAAAACGCATAAATATAACATAAAGGAATTAGCCAATGAAACCCAATGAATTTATCAAAGAAAACTACGAAGAATATAATGACGAAGCTGGTATGGTTAAATCTAACCTACATACTATCATCCGTAGCGCAGAAGAACTAGAACAACTAATACACGATAACGAAAACATGGCCGAATGGGCACAGGAAAAATTAGCGGTAGTTAAAAGTATGTTGGTTGCTGTTAAAGATTATATCGCTAGCGAACATGAACGTGGCTTAGCAAAAACAGTAGCAGAAACTGCTAGTAGTGGTGCTACAGGTGCAGGTGCTGTTGCTACAAGCATGGGCGGTGGTGCTGGATTTGGTAATAGTATTTTTATGAAACGCGATATACCCAAGAAGGCTAAAAAGAAATAATGGATAAATTTATTAATCAATTAAAAATTGCATTTGCTAGTCAATATGCATTTGCTATCAAAACACAGAACTACCATTGGAACGTAGAAGGCAGTGATTTCTACCAACTGCATAATCTATTTGAAGATATTTATACAGAAGTATATGGAGCTGTTGATGGGTTCGCAGAAAATATCCGTAAGATCAAAGCCTATACCCCAGCAAGTCTATATCGTTTTTCAGCATTGGCAGCAATTGATGATGAATTAGAAATATTAGATCCATCTGCCATGGTAGCAGAACTATTACGTGACGCTGAAAAGATGCAAGAAATCATGAAAGTATTATTTGTAGAAGCAGAAGCTCTTGGCCATCATGGTCTAAGTAATTTCCTAGCAGATCGCCAAGATGCGTTTGCTAAACACGCTTGGTTCTTAAGATCTACACTAAAAGACTAATATGGATATTAAACAACTACTAGAAAAGATGGAAGAATTTGCCGGTGAGAAAGTTGGACAGAATCCTGGTGACCAATGGCAGAGCACTGACAAAGGTACCCCAGGTAAAAAACTAGTAGGTGACAGTATTATTAAAGATCTCAGCAAAGGTCGTACTCCCAAAACTCGAGAACAAGAACTAGCAGAAGAATGGGCAACATTCAGCGAAGAAAATATTGGCACACATCCTAAACGTCCAGGTCGTAAAAGTGATCGTCATAGTCGTGGACATGAGCCGCAGGCACGTTATAAAACAGTTAAAGCAGATGAAAGTGCAATGAGTGACAAGGATATTGAACTACAGGACTATCGTTCAATGTCTCACAAAGAATTCCAAACTGCGCATGGTATGACTAAAACAGAATGGATCAATAAAAATAAAAGTCTTGTAATCAAAAATCCTAGTATTAAAAAAGGTTTAGGATTAGATGAAGGTGCAGAACAAGATCCTATCGTTGCTCAAGTAGTTAAACAGATGCGTCCAGGATTGACAGGCCTAAACATGGGCAATGAAGCATTCTTATACTTTGCTTACGAGCTAGGTAAACAGCGTGCTAGAGATGCATGGAGTGATTATCTTCCAGCTATCCGTGCTGAATATGAAAAAGGTCTGAATGAAGATGCTAATACCGACAATAAATTAGCAAAACTACTAACACGATTTATCAATCAAAACGAAGGTGCTGGTCATGCTGTGGCGTCAGACGCGATCGAATACATAAAGAAAATGGGCCATATTGAACAATTTGCTACTTCACTTGATTACTTTGGTGTAGACCTAGATGAGGGTTCAAAAGAAGATGGCCCAGTAGAAGCACGTTGGATGGTTAAAGTCAGTGATGATGAAGGTGATCATCTAAAGACATATCATAGAAAATTTCCAAGTTTATCGGCTGCTAAAAAAGCCTACAAAAAATATGAACCCTATGCCTCTGATTTCAAACACAAGCCTGTTAAAAAAGACCAAGTAGAAGAAGCCGTAGGACAGGATACATTTAATCGTGCTGGATACAATCCTATCCGTGACGAGCGTGACTATTTAGACAAACTTAGTAAACTATCAAACTTAGCCCGTAAACCTGGACTCGATCAAGCAATGAAAGATCATATCACTCAACGTATACTAGATCTAAATGCAGAAGCCAGAAAAAAAGGATTCACACAAGTCGAAAGCCGTGGACATACTGTTATCACTAATAAACTAAAAGACGTTGAACGTGCTAAGAAGTTTGCCAAGGGTGAACTTAAGATTCCTACTCCACAAGAACGTCAAGCACAGTTAGCAAAACAAGAACCCAAGAAAGAAAAAGTTGATGAGTATGGTGCAGATAATCCAGCACAGGCCACAACACAGAAAGCAAGTCCAGCTCAAGCACAACAAGTAGCGGCTAATCTCAATACACAAAAAACAGCATTGGGACAATTGAAACAACTTAATCCAGATATTAATCCAGGAAAAGCTGCGATGGCCGCTACTAAAGATCTAGCAACTATGAGTCCCCAGGAAAAAGAAGAACTAGCTCAAGTAGCCAAAACGTTAACTCCAGCATTGGGCGGTCCTGCTTTTGGATCAATTAAAACAGCTATACAAAAAAGCCAATTACAGGCTAAAAAATAATTAGTCGTCTAGGTCTTCTGGTTCTTGACCGACAAATTGCATTTCCTTGTCTAGCTTTTTAATCGCTGATTTAACTACCGATAGTTTAGCGTACATCTTAGTACCGCGTTTACCATTGACATACAGACAAAATTTACCGGATTCATCAGCACGCACTTCTGCTAGCATGTCACCTTTATAACCAATCTTAGCTGAATATACTGGTGCTGTATCTGTAAGTGAGTCAAACCCAAGTAAAATACTGTCACCTTGAGCACCAATTTTAACTAATTTCTTGTCAAATTCGCCACTTAAATTAGCTTTTCGCATGATAATTGCCGCCAAACGGACATTGTTCTCAGCTACTTGGATAACACCCGTGTCATCGATCCAATAGTCCTCACCTTCAAATGGTCCATTGAATGGATCTGCTATGATATCGTTTAATTTTTCTGCTAATTTTTGCATTATTTGATCCAAGAATTGTTGTAAGTAGAACTATTATACACTAATTTGTTAAAGTTGTCAAGTGTTAAAAAGGTGATAAATATCTTATATTATGGATTATCTATGTTATTAGCAGAATTCTTTGAAGACGATTTCCGAGTGGACTTAAATGAGATGGCAGAAGAGCTATCCGACATCGTCACAGCCCGAGAATTAATTGGACAAGCAGTCCAAGATGCAAATGAATTTAAACACAAATATTTTGAATTTTTAAAATATCTCAGAGAAAAGCACGGTGAAAAATACAGCACACATATACACCAAAAAGCGGCTAAACTAGCCCTAGCCAAGGAACAGGATTAATGTCAGCACAACAAGTAGTATTCCAATATCTATCTGCAGGTAGCAATACCTTAACAGTACCACCTGGATTTAGCAATCAAGTATTAGTATATGCTTGGGGTGCTGGTGGTGGCAGTGGATATAATGGCCCAGCTGGCGGCGGTGGCGGATTTGTTCAAGGTATTGTCACAGTAAGTTCCGGGGACACTGTAGTAATTTCAGTAGGTAGACAGGGCGGGGTTGGCCCAAGAGATGGTAGTGGCATTGGCGGAATTGGAGATACTCCTGCAATATCATTCAATGGTGGTACTTCAGGCGTTGCTGCACCATATCCAGGTAACGATGATCAATTTTATGGAGCAGGTGGTGGCGGTGGAGCCGCAACTGCTGTACTAGTAAATGGCATACCGATGATCGTGGCCGCTGGTGGTGGTGGCGGTGGTGGTGGCACGAGTTATCAAACAGGTAGTCCGGGACTAGCCGGTGGAGTCACAACCTTAGCATCAACAACACCTCGAGGTGGAACATCACCAGATGGTTATGCTGTTGGTGGAGCTGGTGGAGCTGGATACCCATTTGGTGGCGCAGGTGGAACCACAGCCGGTGATGATGCAGGAGGTGGTGGTGGTGGATATGGTGGCCAAAACTATGCTAACGCATCAGTGACTTCTAGCACATTAACAGCAGGATCTGGTATAACACCAGGTGGTGCAACTAATGCCCTTTATCCAAAGGCCAAACGTGGTTACGCAGGATATGATGGTGCAGTGATAGTGATCTTTACCAAGAGCTTTAAAGCCTGGATCAAAGATACCACTTGGAAAGAAGCTAATAATGCTTGGGTTAAAGTTCCTGCGACATCTTACAGTTTATATACTACATTACCACCTACAACAGCAACGTATACAAGCCCAGGAAGTTATACATTTACTGTCCCAGCCGGAGTTACATCTTTAAATGCTACTATAGCCGGTGGTTCTGGCGGTGGTGGTGGTGGTGGGTCAAGTGCAGGTCAAACAGGCGGAACTTCTTATCAAGATATAAGAACAATTACTGTTACTCCTGGTGAAACAATTACTATTAAAGTAGGGGATGGTGGTCAAGGTGGCAGGTCAGGTATACCTAATTGCGGTAGTGATGGGGTAACATGGTTTGCTGTTGACGGTGATGTAGCACAAAGACGAGGTCAAGGTGGTAGCGGATACGCTAGTGGTGCAGCTGGTAGTGGAGCTGGTTGCGTTTACTCATTTAACCCAACAGGTGGTTGGTCTGGAGGCGGTGGAGGATCAAGTGCATTAACATATTCAAGCGGAACAATTATAGCTGGTGGTGGAAGTGGTGGTAATGGTGGTGATAGACCTGAGGGCTACTCTGGCGGAACAGGTGGTAGCGGAGGAAATTCAGGAACTGGTAATCAAGGAACTACAGGTGTGGCAGGTGGAGCAGGTCAATCAGCTACAGTCTCTGGTGGATACGGAACCAATGGTAGAAGCGGGGTAGTCACTCTTTCATATAGCTCATCTCCAGTGACCACAATAACTACCACTGGTGGATGGAAACAAATTACCCGTGCATGGATTAAAGCTGATGACGTATGGAAACCTATACAATCTGGTGTTAGTCTTGTTCCAGTTCCGTCTACAGCTGAAACAGTCACGATTAATTTAAATATCGCAGCCAATGCAAATAATTATGTGTTATCAGATTTCCTGTCTGGTACTAGCTATTACCCAGGACGTTCAATCGTCAATTTAACAGTCGATGCTGGAGTAATCGTTGGTAGTGGCAGTACAGGAACTCCAGCATTAATCATTGACGGCCTAGTCTCAGGTGATTTACTTAACTTGACTAATAATGGAAATATCGCTGGTGCTGGAGGACGTGGTGGTGCAGCTGGATCATATACCAGCGTCACCAGTGGTGGTTCGAGCCCAGTTAAAGGACAGCCAGCTCCAAAAGGTGGATATACCCAAGCAACTACCACTGTACGTTCAGTTCCTGGACGTCCAGGTGAAACAGGTGGTCCTGCATTATATGTGACTTATACAACTAATCTTGTTAATAATGGCACTATCGCAGGAGGTGGTGGTGGTGGTGGTGGTGGTGGTGGACCAACTGGAGGACAGGGTGGTGGTGGCGCTGGTCGTATTGTGGGAGTAGGCGCTAACAATGGTACATTAACCAGCGGTGGAGCAGGCACAGGTCTTGGTGGTGCAGGTGGTGCGAGAGGTACTGCCGGATCAGCAGGCACAAATGATACTAATACTGGTGGGCTTGGTGGAGCTCCTGGAGCAGCTATACTGGGTATAGATAAAGTCACTATTACTACAGCCGGTACCATCATTGGTGAACAAAAAATTATAGCACGTGAAGTAGGATAATCAAGGAGAATTTCAATGAGTAAAATCAATATTAAAATAGTAGAAGTAGATCAAGGATCACACACTGTAGTACTAAAATACGCAAGTGAAAAAAGCGTTAAACCAATCGATGAATATCCGGGTGTGGCTTTCCAAGTATCAAATTATAACGTTGCTAACCTGGATGAATTTATTGAAGCGATCAGACCACAAATAAGTTTATATGTTTATTATAGAGATCTCGCTGAATCACCGAATCAAACCATTGATATTTCATCTTGGTCTGAGCAATCTATAGAAGTCGACGCATTTGAATTACCGGCACCAGCTCCACAGCCAGTAGAAGCTCTAGCGAATCCCGAAGTTACACTATGATCCTAAATAATGCTGTCAATGCAGGTGGATTTATCTACTGTATGGCCTTTTGGAGTCCAAACGAACGCATAACCTATTTTAACAGTGGTGATGGACACTATCATCAATTTGTCTATGTCGTGGATGGAGAAGGTCACGGTGAAGTACGTCAAACAGAAGCTAGCGAAATATTCAGATCTGATGGTACTAAACGTGTAGGAGAGTTATTAGATCTAAGTGATACCAAAGGTATGTATCATACTACAATTACCAAAGAACACAGTTTAAACATGATCATGTTTAATCCTATCCCAGATACTAGGGTATTAGATGTAGAAATAGTTAAAGGCCCTGCAATCAAAACGATTACTACTATAGAAAAAAGAATGACCATAGTTTGTATTACTGGACCAATTACAGCCAACGACAAAACTTTAGCTAGTCTACAGCACGCCAAAATATTCCCAGGTAAAACTGCGGAACTAAACCTACCAGAAAACACAGTCTGCGCCCTAGTTTCAGATAAGTAATTATATACATATATTACTCAAGGCAATCCAATGGAACAATACGTAGTCACGGGCATAGGCATCTATAACAGCCTTGGCAAAAGATCCGAAGAAAGTTGGAGTAATCTCTTAGCGGGTCGTTCAGCAGTTCAGCAAATTAGTTGGCCTGTAGATGATCCTAGGTTATACCCTGCCACACACGCAAGTGTGGCAAAAACTCGTATTGCCGCACCAGCTGTTAAACTCACAGAAGATGATGTTCATCCGGAACATTTTGACTATGGATGGCGACATTGGGATCCTAATACCCGTGCTTGCCTGATGTCAGTAGATGAAGCTGTTTTGGATTCAGGATTAACTAGTAAACATGCTGGGGTTATTATAACTACATTTGGTAGTGGAACTAGCCTACGATTAGATTTGTTTAATGCTATCGACAAAGGTCGTACCAAGTACCCTCCACGCAAAGTCCTGAACATTGGATTAGATTTTCCATCCGCACAAGTGGCAGCTATCTATGGATTTGACGGAACTAACACTGCCATGGACAGTGCCTGCACTACAGGAATTACATCAATTGATTATGCTATTACCAGTCTTAAAGCAGATCCTACGTTAGATGCTATGATAGTAGGTGGGGCTGATCATCTATGTGAACCTATTAATATATTTTGGTTCCAAAGCCTAGGAGCATTATGCCTTAGTGAAAATCCTGAAGATAATCGTCCGTTTGATAAAAATCGTTCAGGATTTGTCATGGGTGAAGGTGCGGCTACTATGGTTATTGAGCCACTGAGTAAAGCCAAGGCCAGAGGTGCTAAAATCTATGGTGCTATCCTAAGCACAAACTTGTATACATTGTTTGACAGCGATACTAGCCCTGATCCCTCGGGCATTGGTGCTAGAACTTGTGTTCAAGGTGCACTTGATAAAGCAGGTATCACAGCCAATGATGTAGACTTTATTAATGCCCACGCTACCAGCACACCAGTAGGTGATGAAATAGAGTTTAATGCTATGGCCAGCCTAACACCAGGAAGAACTATGGTTAGCAACAAAGGACAGATTGGTCATAGTATGAGCACTGCTGGTATAGTTGAAACTATCTATACCCTACAAGGTATGCGTGACAGTCAAGTTCCAGGTAATGCTAATCTGTTAGAGCCACTAGGAAATGGAATAATACTACCCACAGAATCAATCAAGTTAGATGTTAAATACGCTATAAAGAATAGTTTTGGATTTGGAGGAAGGAATGCCAGCATGGTTCTCGCTAGATTGGATAGCTAGACAACTACGCCCTAGTCGTTGGTTCGCTAGCCTGATGCAGGTCACTGTATTTTTTGCTATCGCCTATGGTATCTATTTAGATGTAGCCTGGTATTGGTGGGCGGGCACAGTATTCTTTTATCTAATTGTTTATTCAATGATCGGCAATAACATCGCCCTACACCGTTATTTCACACATGGACACTTCTCAGTCAGTCGACCTGTTGAATGGGTATTCCTATGGACAGGATCAATGATCGGCCTAGGGGAACCACTAAGCTATGCTATGACACATGTTATCCATCACAAATATAGTGATGTTCCTGGCATCGACCCTCACGGTCCTACCAACGGCAAACGTAGTATATTCATTTGGTTCCAAAATGAAGTAGATCCTGCCAAGACTCCTATCGTTAGTAAACACATCGTAGGACTTAGTCGCAAGTGGGGATGGTTACATAGATTCTATGTTCCATTTGTAGTAGTAAATGCTGGACTATTATGGTTAATAGATTTTAAAGTATTTCTATTCCTATGGTTAATACCTGCGGGTATCGCCTGTTGGGGTATTGGTTGGGCTGTATGGCGCCAGCATTGGCATATGGAACCTAATAACAGTCCCCTACACCGTTGGGATTGGGTCTATGAAGGTCTGCACTTAAATCATCATCTATGGCCGTCTGCTCCCAACACAGCAGTGCGACCAACAGAAATAGACTGGACACACGAATTCAGCAAGATATTCAGACCTAAGTTTAACTGGCAAGGACAACCTACAGATGTTAAAGAATAAGTGGATCTTACAACCTAACTACATATGGATGACACTCATGCAGGTCATGCTACCTGTATATGTTTATCTTGCCTGGGGTGCAGAACCGCATTGGTGGTTGTTGGCTTTTGTATTCTATTTCCTATATCTATGTATTGGCAACAACATTGGTATGCATCGTTACTACAGTCACAGATATTTTGAAATGTCAAAACCTGTAGAATATTTTGTAGCTTGGTGTGCATTCATGGCCTGCCTAGGTAGTCCACTAAGTTATGTAAACATACACAATGTCCATCACAAACACAATGACACTGAGTTAGATCCACATGGTCGCCAACGTGGGTGGAGGTCAGTGTTGTTTTGGTATCACAAACACCTATGGCCCTGTGACATGGTATTCACTCGCAACTTATTAAAACTAACTGCACGTTATAAACTTTTACATGATTACTATTGGTTATGGGTATTTGGCTGTGCTGGCTTAATGTATATCTTAGGTGGATGGAATGTCCTATTATTCTGTTGGTTACTACCAGCTAGTTTAACTCTATGGGCAGTAGCATTTGTTCTATTATTACAACACGACAATCGAGGTCCTAGTAATACACGGTCATATATGTGGTTTGGCTTTGGTGAAACATGGCACAAAAATCATCATGATGATCCTAGTTTAGTCGATCATAGTCTAGGCCAAGGTCAAGACTGGACTTATCAAATATGCAAAATCCTATCCAAGTCAAAGAAACCACTTTAGATCTAGAGCGTCTTAAACGTGATGCCAGACGTATTAATAATAAAGTCTGCAAGCAACTAGGCACGTTAGAAGTTCCTAGTGAGACCACATATCAATCAACTCTTAAAGCGCAATTAGATGCGGCCCCAATGAGCAGTCGATTACACGATTACTATAATGTGTTTACTTTCCCCTATGATGGTATCAATGAACTATATAGAGAAGTTTGTGCATTCTTTAAGGAAACATGCGAGTATGATCAACCCTACTATATCCACGCTTGGTTAAATTACCTAAAAAAAGGTGACAGTGTGCCTTGGCATAACCATTGGGGGGCTCTAAGTGGACTACCTCAAACCTATGTATGTAGTGCTTATATCAATGCAGAACCCAGCAATACCGTCTACAAGTTTCCAGATGAACATGTTTACAAAATAACAAATAAGAATAATACTATTACTCTGTATGAAGACGTGGGTGATCTACACATGGTAGAACCTTGGACTTTAGACGAGCCTAGAATTACTATTAGTATGGATATGGTGCCTATGAAATATATACAAGGTAGTCCATTTTTACTCAATACTTGGATGCCCGTAGTATAAATAATATACAACTATAATAAGGTGATCTTCAATGAAGAAATTAGTATTGGCGTTAAGCCTATTTTTAAGCGTGACGGCTTATGCAGGTATTAATCAACAGTGTGGTCAATTCACAGCTGCAGGCACACCACAATACACAGCCAAGGCAGGTGATCAAGAATTATGTCATAAGAACTATGCTGTTATCCATAGCTGTGCTGTAAAAGCGCCAGTGGCAGTATTTGAGCATTTAACCGTTGCCGCAATGACAGGCCCGAGCAAACGTAAAAATGATTTCCGTCCAGATCCTCTAGTAACTCCAGCATGTTCAGCCGCCCTAGCAGACTATGCCACAGTCGGTAGCACACACGATCGCGGTCATATGGCTCCAGCTGGCAATAACACACAAAATGATGACATCATGAGCGAAAGTTTCTTCTTGTCAAACATGGTTCCACAAGTGGCTAATAATAATCGTGGTATTTGGAAACAGTTAGAAACGTTTGAACGTCAATGGGCGACTGCTCCAGGTACAGATTTCTATATTATCAGCGGTGGTATCTATGATGCAGGATATAAGAAAACTGGCAACGGTCTGGGCATTCCTACACGCCTATACAAGATCATCATTGAAAAGAAAAGCAAGAAAGTCATGGCATACTTAATGCCAAATGGCCCACTACCAGTGGCAGATCTACCTAAATATCAAACTACTGTGGCTGCTGTTGAAACTGCTACGGGTTTTAAATTTCAACTACCTAAATAATATGACAAATACTAACGAATTCTGGGGTTATCACTTAATACTTGACTGTCACGCATGTGATGTACCTAGCATACAGAGTCGAGAAAACGTATATAATTGGATTAAAACTCTAGTCAAAGACATAGATATGGAACCAATCGGTGAACCGCGCATTGAATACACTGCCGGTGAATTTCCTGATAAAGCAGGATTTACTGCTATACAGGTTATTGTAACATCAAGTATCGTAGCACATTTTATCGACTCCTCGGGTGATGTTTATATTGATGTGTTTTCATGCAAAGAGTTCAATAATGACACTGTTATCAAGTCTATAAAAGATGCGTTTAATCCTAAACGTATACGTACCAATTATTTGACCCGTCAAGCATAATATCGTATAATAGTATTTGCGATAAATACTAGATATGCGATCAACTGACCTAATCAGAGCCACAGAGAATACTAAAATCTATCTAGATATGGATGGTGTTCTCGCCAATTTCTTTGCAGAATATGCTAAAATGGCTGGCGTAAATGACTATCGTAGCATACCTCCAGCAAGTGCTGATCCAACATTAGATAAGATGGTAGGTACTGATTTTTTCCATAAATTACCTAAGTTTCCTACTACAGATGCATTAGTAAAACTAGCATTACGATATGCTAAAACTTACAGTATCTGTTCAAGTCCCCTGCGTAATGATTATGCTAATTCAGCTAAATGGAAACTAGCATGGATTAAAGAAAACCTAATACCGCAACCAGCTGAGATTTTTATCACCCCTAATAAAGAACAGCATGCTGCAAATGCAGACGGTAGCCCTAATATCTTAATCGATGATCGTGGAGTTAATATAGTTGCTTGGCGTAGTCACGGTGGTATTGGTATCAAATACCAAGCAGATGAAGACAGTTTAGATCTAGTAGCGAAAGGACTAGCACACGCTTATGGCAAATAATTTATACGAAGGCGGTAACGTCTTTAAACTAACAGATGGACAACCAGCAACTACTAGAATTAGTAGAGAAAATGTAGTGCCGACTGTGCAATGGTTAGAACAACTAACAGGACTTAACCTAGTAGACAACATGCTAGGATCCACTGGACGTAAAGAAACAAGTGGTGACTTAGATCTAGGCATCGACGAAACAAAGATCACCAAAGATGTATTGATACAACAATTACTAAAGCGTGGCGTCAAAGCAGAAGATATCAAAAAGTCAGGCGACAGTGTACACGTTAAAACTCCTATCCTAGGTGATGCTAAAAATGGATATGTACAAACAGACTTTATGTTTGGTGATCCAGAGTTCCAAAAATTCGCACTTAACACAGGTGAAAGTGATTACAAAGGTGTACATCGTGCTATATTGTTAGCCAGCATTGCCAAAGCACAAGGCATGAAATGGTCATACAAAAACGGCCTAATGGACCGTGAAACCAATGAGATTATCACCAAAAACCCACAAGAAATAGCTGAAAAGTTAATCAATGGCACCACTGCCGATCTTAGCAGTGTAGAGTCAATAGTTAAAAAGATTAAAGCACTGCCTAACTATGAAGAACTAGTAAAAGATGCACGTGATGCATTTGAGCGTGACAAGTTAACCTTACCAGAAGACACAACATTGCCTGGCACAGGTGCTTGGTATAGACAATTTCTAAACAAGAGAATATAATGAGAGCTAAAGAATTCTTAAAAGAAGTTAAACTACACGGCACATTTGGCACTGTTGAAAAGAATGTCAGTGATAGTTTGCCCGGAGCATTTGTGCAGCGTGAATTACGTAACACTGATCCATACATGCAATATCGTTATGGGCTGGCTCTAGCAGGTGCTCGTGCTAAAGCCGAACATGATGTAAATTTTGAACAAGAAAGTGCCTGGGCAGAAAATCTAGCAGTGATAACCTATGCTAAAGAAGATGAAGAAACTATTCGCCTAGCAGATGCTATGATGGGCGTTACTGCTACCCGTATCGCTAGTCAAGATAGCAAAGAAACAGATGTTAATGCTGTTAGTCCGGTACCAATGAAGAAAAAGAACAAATACGGGGTATAAATGAGAGCTAGAGACTTAACCAAAGGTAGCATAGCATATCACGACACATTGAATCAAGATGTGTGGTCTGGTAGTGAGCTACGAGTTGATGTACGCTATAAACTATTAGAGATCGCTAAACGATTTGTAGAGTATCTCGATGTACCAAATTTTAAATTAGTTGATGTTATCCTACGCGGTAGTTTGACCAACTACAACTACACACAATACAGTGACTTTGATCTACACATCGTCACTGACTATGCGGCACTCGACAGTGACATCACAGAACCGTTCTATATGGCTAAAAAGAAAATATGGAACGATGAACACGACATTACCATAAAAGGACACGAAGTAGAATTATACGTAGAAGACAAGGATGAAGAAAATGTATCAGAAGGTATGTACAGCGTATTAGATAATACATGGCATAATCAACCTAAGTATCAGCGACCCGACATCGATGATCGTGCTGTTAATTCTAAAGCCCGTGATCTAATGACACAGATCAATCGTGCTGTTAAGACAGGCAGTGTAGAAGACATCACCCGCTTACAAGATAAAATTAGAAATATGCGACAATCAGGACTAGACGCTGGTGGTGAGTTTTCAACAGAAAATCTAGCATTTAAGATCATACGCAACAAAGGGTATTTAACTCGCTTATACAAAAATAAAAATTCTAAGTTTGATCAAGAACTAAGTTTAGATGAGGGTATCAAACAAAATACTGCCGTGGCTGCACTAGTAGCGGCATTAAGTGGTGCTCCGGCTGCTGCAGATTATAACTATCCTGAAACACAAAAACAGGATCCTAATGCGGTACAAAAAGCCTTGATAATCCTACGCAGTATTAACAAGATGAAGAACTATGGGCAAGCAGGATTCGAAGCAGAGGCACAGCAAGAGTTAAACAATATCATGCGTAGCATGCAAGGCATGCCTAATCAAAGCCGGGTATATCCTATCATTAAAGATTTAATTAAGAGTCCAGAGCCATTACCACCCTTGTACGATCCTAGCTACACTCCGCCCAAGGATGATGTAAATGAACGTAAGAAAGCTAAAAAGAAAAAACGCAAAGCTAATCGTCGTTATGGTTTTCCTGGTGTTGGTTATTACGGATACTACTATGGAGGTAATCAAGACCAATCAGACAGCGGAGCAGGAGATGTTGGAGGAGGGGGTGACGGCGGTGGCGAAAGCATGTATGAAAGTCAAGCTAGACTAGATCCTGAAGTAGAAGACTTCCTAGAAGGTCTAACTCCTGATGATGTTGGCTATGATGAAGTAGGTGATTACATCGTACACTACGAAGGATTTACAGATCAATGTCAAGACTCAGAAGAATATCAAAACGATCCTGAAGCAGTGTTCAATGATGTATGGGGTGATTTTAAACGTCGCATGGGCGACAAAGATCCAGTTAACTATGGCATAGTTGGTGAGCATGATTATCCTATAGTCTACAGTGTTTTTAGACGATGAGAGCGAAAGACTTTTTAATTGAACAGCGTTGGTATCGTGGGATAAGCGATAGCGAAGTACAACTAATCAGTCAAGGACAATTACCTAAAGCCAGTAGTGTACCTGTACCATATGATGTTGAAGCAGTTAAACACTTAGGATTAAGTGATGCTGAAGCAGAAAATCTACAGCAAGAATTAGAGGGCAAAGAAGTTATAAATGTAACCCGTGATGAAGACAATGCTCGTGGTTATGGTGACAAGTTACTATGGGTAGATGATAGTCTAGTAGACATAGATTTATCGCCTTATGGTGTAGTAGATTTAGTTGCATTAAAGAACAGCAACAAGTGGGGAATAGTGTGAGAGCACGTCAATTCATCTTTGAATACAATCAACAGGCCACAGCTACTCGCTTTGGTGATAAGATCTTGCAGACTGCTGTAAAAGATCCTAGCCCAGAGATCTATCAAGTATATAGTATGTTGAATGATCGCAAACAGTTCAAAGATTTTAACTTAACGCCAAATACAAAAACCAATGCATTGATCTCAGTCATGCAGGCTATTGAAGCGTGTGATCCAACTAAGAATAAAGAATACACAGTATTCCTTGCCAAGATGTATGCACAAGGTGGTTGGGGTGCTAAGATCGAAGACTTAGAAAGCAAAGTTAAACCAGCACTGGAAAAATTCCACTTACTTAAACTTAAAAAGAAAATACCAAGTCCACGCAACGACATCATGCGTTATGCTGACCTAGCAGACTTTGTTGGTGTAGTAGAAGAATATCCGGATCCAGAAGAGAAACAGCAGGCAGACAAAGGCACAGCTAAAACAGTATTTGAAAATGATCAAGTGCGTATCGTCATTCCAGAAGATCAAAATGCCGCTTGCTATTATGGGCAAGGCACACGTTGGTGCACAGCCGCAACTAAAGGCAGTAACTACTTTGGTCATTACAGCAAAGAAGGTCCATTGTACATCTTGTTGCCTAAACAACCTAAATATGACGGTGAGAAATATCAACTGCACTTTGAAAGCGAACAGTTCATGGACGAAAATGACTATGCTGTAGATGATATAGTCTTACTGTTAGAACAACGCTTTGGCGATTTAGTTCCGTGGTTCCAAGAGAATGTGCCCGCCTTACGTGACTGGGTTATATTTGCCCGTGATGAAGATCTGAAAGAACCCTTGATGCAGATTGGCGAAATAGCCATGGAGCACGTTTGGGAAACCATCAATGATTGGGAACACAATGACGACTACTGGTATGATTGGCTACGCAAAGAAGGTTATGTGTATCCAGACGGCCATGAAGAAGAAGGTCAGATCGACTGGGATAAAGTTTCAGACGCTGATGTTGATTATCTTGGTTGGAACTATGATGCCAACGATTGGTACCTTGCGGCTAAAGAAGCTGTGGAAGTCAGTCCTGTCCAGGCACGTCGCACAGCAGAAGATGCGTATAAAGAAGAAGGTGAGCTAATCACCCTAGGCGATCTTGAAAAAGTTCCAGCGATGAATGTCCGTGACGCATTCCTACGTAGCAGAGATGGTGACGGTGGATTAGAAGAATGGATTTACAAACGAATAATGATGCAGAAAGATGGCGACAAGTGGACTGCCAAGTTCTATACTCCACCTAAGAAGACTAATTAATGATAGATCAAAAAAAATTCTGCATGGCACCGTTTAAAACTGCTGTCATTGATCGTGACGGTGTAATGTTACCCTGTTGTGATTTTATGCCGACATTACCCCAACGAAGTCAGATGTTAAAAGTTAACAATGTTGATCATTGGTGGAAAATAGAATTGCAAGATCTACGGCAGGATATGATTAGCAACAAAGACAATCCTGGCTGTCATCATTGTAAAGCTAAAGAAGCCAATCCAAATTACTGGTCTATCAGACAGCAAACTAACGATCGATATCCTGATTTAGATTATAATACCATAGGATTAGATTCAATTGAAATACGAGTATCAAATTACTGTAATTTAAAATGTCTAATGTGCGGATCATACGCTAGTAGTAGTATAGCAGATGAATATAAAAGGTATGAATCAGAATACAATAGTATTGGTATGGTCATGCCCTATGAAGAAACTGTACGTTGGTGGGATGATGTTGAAACTTTATCCAAATTAAAGAACGTTCTGGTCGATGTCAAGGAAGTCAAATTTGCTGGTGGTGAACCTTTACTAGTACCAGAAGTTTTAGATACACTTGATCAATTATCACCAGATGTATCAGTACATTTTATTACAAATTTAACTAGATTATCAGATAAATTTTTAACTGCTATTAAAAAGTTCCAACAGGTAAAAATTATAGTAAGTTTAGAGGGACATGGATCACATAATGATTATATACGCCATGGCAGTAAGTGGGACGTAATTGAAAAAAATATTCTAACACTGTTAAACTGCCCAAATGTATATATCAACATAAATCATGTTTTCCAACACACTAGTTTATTTGCACTGCCAAAATTATTAGAGTTTGTTGATGGGTTAAATTTAGATATCACAATCCAAGAAATAGTTTACGGGTCATATCCCAGCCCCGGAGTGTTAACTATAAACTCAGCACTGCCTGAAGATGTTGAAAGATTTAAAACTTGGTTAGATACATATCAAGGTTCCTGTAAAGAGCTGTTAGATGTCTGGGTTAGATCATACAAATTTGATCAAGAACTACACGATAGATTCGTTAAATATGTAAACATGCTGGATAAAATCAGAGGATGTGATTTCCACAAAACATTTAGGACATAACCCAGGACCGTTTGGTGTTATGAGGCGGCTGCTGCCTTGGAGGGATGCCTAGAGTGAGCAAAGAAAAATTATGATAATACTAGAACTCATTGAGAAACCCAAGGATCACAAGCCAGTGACCATCCACACCAACCCCTATTATAGAGGTGCTACAATCTATCCTGGTGTAAAGTCTAGTCTACCAACAACACAAATGCCTTTTGACAGTCTACGCATGTGGGAAAATGATAAAACACTAAGGACTAAAGCAGTCCGTGATTGGGTCAAGAATACCTTGATACCTATATTACAAGATCGTGGACGTCTTAAGCCTATGTTGGTTTGGAGACGTAAAAATCAATACTATGTAATAGATGGCAATCATAGATACCTAGCATACAAAGCTGTAGGGTTCCATGGTGATGTTCCTGTTCGAGTAGTGCCTGATGACATGGTCGCTGTCAGTAACAAAATAGACAAAATAAACGAAGACAGTCCGGACACTCCTGCAGGTAGCAGGACCAAAGATCTCAACCTTGGCAAGCTCTGGTTGCTTACAGAGTTAAAACGACTAGGCATGGCGGAGTTTGATACCGTCTATGTCCTAGGTTCGTGGTATGGTAGCATGGCACCTTATTTGTTAGATAAACATATCAAGTTTGACACTGCATATCTAATAGACATCGATCCTAAGAATACAGAATATACACAGAAACTGGTGAAGGAACAAGGTCTTAGCGATCGTATCATAGCTGTGACACAGGACTGCAACACCACAGACTTCAAAGGTGATCGCATCTTGGTGATCAATACCAGTTGCAATGATATAGAAAATCTAGGATGGTTTGAACACATACCACAAGGTGCAGTAGTGGCCTTAGAAGGACGTGACGGTCAGCCTGATAACGCCACTAATACCACACAGGATCTTGACACGTTCCATGCAGAGTATGCCTTGGAAGAAACCTACGTGTTAGATAACATCCAGCTCAAGGGTTATGATGATACTTACAATAGATTCCTCAAGATAGGTGTCAAATAAATACATGATATGAGATACGATCAGTTCAAAATTAACCTACTAGAAGCTATCTTAGATGAAGCGGAAATGACGCCTAAAGCGTTCCAAGACTTCCTGTCCAGTCCTTTGGTCACAGGTATGAAGATGGGCTTTGAACTAGAAGCCTGTATCCACAATGTGCGTGACTATGGTGACGGTGAATCAGAAAACGACATGGACTATGATGAACGTGTCACTGATATAGACGGTATCTTAGATTTCTTCCGTGGTGGTGATGATCCCAACGGTGATCGCACTATCGATACTTTACGCAATAATCTCTACGATGATTTTA
>Ga0209500_10000487_pt1 | contig 34154 bp, 46 predicted proteins | sample S_140212_EF_Meta_FD_187323 | JGI IMG/M metagenome (GOLD analysis project Ga0209500, IMG submission 187323) | Freshwater microbial communities from Lake Simoncouche, Canada to study carbon cycling - S_140212_EF_MetaG (SPAdes) (version 2) | ecosystem: Environmental > Aquatic > Freshwater > Lake ...
GGATACGTGTGTCATAGGATTCTGGTTCAGGATAGCGGCTAAGACTGTAGAGCCTGAACGTGGAATGCCTGATAAAAAGTGTAGTTGTTTTTGCATGAAGTCCTTTAAGTTGTTTTGATTGCAATGGTGTGTGCATAACCACCAGCTATGTTTAACCAAGACGTTAATGCGCCAACTTGTTTAGGAGAAGAGTAAGTAGTTATGCTACCTAGGCCAAGTTGACCCTCTCCGTTTACCCCCCATGACCACAACGTGCCGTCAGTCTTAGTGGCAAGGGTAAAATAACCCCCGCAAGCAATGTTTAACCACGTAGTTAATGCTCCAACTTGATTAGGCGATGATCGGTAAGTTAAGTTACCTAGCCCCAACTGCCCAGAGCCGTTACCACCCCATGCGTAAAGAGTACCGCCTGTTGCAGTGGCTATTGTAAAATTAGCAGCTCCTGCAACCTTATACCAAGTAGTAAGCGCACCAACTTGTTTTGGTGAGGAGTATGCGGTTGTATTGCCTAAACCAAGTTGTCCGCCTGCGTTAAATCCCCAAGTCCAAAGCGTACCGTCAGTTTTAATTACCATTGTGGAATACGTACTACATGCCACTGTGAGCCAATTTGTTAAAGAGCCTACTTGCTTGGGCGAGTAGTAGGTGGTTGTGTTGCCAAGCCCTAATCTGCCATTGTTACCGTTTCCCCATGTCCACATAGTACCATCTGATTTTGTGGCAGCAGCGTGAGAAACCCCACATGCAATATTTAACCAAGTTGTTAGAGCACCTACCTGTTTAGGTGATGAATAGGAAGTTGTGTTGCCTAAACCTAATTGACCAACATGATTACGCCCCCATGACCACAAAGTACCGTCAGTCTTAGTGGCTAGAGTAAAACTGTCTCCCCCAGCGGTTTTTAACCACGCAGTTAAAGCACCTATTTGTACTGGTGATGACCGATAAGTTGTGCTGCCATCTCCAAGTTGACCATAAGTATTACGTCCCCATGTCCAGAGAGTACCGTCTTTTTTGGTTGTAAGAGTGAAATTTGCCCCACAAGAAACAGTAGACCACGTAGTTAATGCGCCTACTTGTTTAGGGCTAGAGTATACTGTGGTGTTGCCTAAACCGAGTTGACCAGAACTGTTACGCCCCCACGCATATAACTGCGGCAAGCCCGTCCAAGTCCCCGCAGCCAAAGCAGCGTTCACCTGATTCATTGTCCAGATGCCTGAGTATTGAACGCCTGATATTACTGTTGAGGAGGGCATAGTTGTCTCAGTATTTAAGGGCTAGAGTGGTATTTCTTGTCACCCCAATTGTTGACCAAGTATTCAATGCACCAACTTGTTTTGGGCTAGAGTAGCTAGTTGTGTTTCCTAAGCCAAGTTGACCGTAATTGCTCTGTCCCCATACCCAAAGCGTACCGTCAGTTTTGCTTGCAACAGTAAACCCATAACGGGCAGCAATATTAAGCCATGTAGTAAGTGCGCCAACCTGATTAGGAGAGGATGTATTAGCTGTAGTGCCACTGCCTAACTGACCAACAGAGTTATAACCCCAAGTCCACAACGCGCCATCTGTTTTAACGGCTACTCCATGATAAAACCCAGCAGCAACGGTAAGCCACGTTGTTAGCGCACCAACTTGAACGGGAGAAGATTTATTTACAGTAGTGCCATCGCCTAATTGACCGTAATTATTCTGCCCCCATGCCCAAAGAGTACCGTCTGTTTTAGTGGCTAGGGCTTGATAATAGCCACCTGCGATAGTAAGCCAATTAGTCAAAGCACCCACTTGTTTTGGAGATGAATAGCTTGTGGTGTTACCTAAACCAAGTTGACCACTGGTGTTGTATCCCCATGTCCAAAGTGTTCCGTCAGTTTTGATTGCTAAAGTGGAGTTTTTTGTGCAAGAAACCTTAGACCACGCAGTTAGCGCACCAACTTGTTTAGGTGATGAGTAATAGCTAGCGTTGCCTAAACCTAATTGCCCCTGAGCGTTATTTCCCCACGACCATAGTGTTCCATCTGTTTTAGTGGCTACGGTATACGTCTGCCCACCAGCGGTTTTATACCAAGTAGCAAGCGCACCTACTTGTTTTGGGGAGGAGTAGCTGGTTGTGTTTCCTAGCCCCAGTTGACCGTAGGTGACGTTTTTACCCCAAGTCCATAAAGTGCCGTCTGTCTTAGTTGCTATTGTGTGATAGAAACCTCCTACTACAGTAAGCCAAGTAGTCAGTGAACCAACTTGTTTTGGAGAAGAATAATAGGTAACGTTGCCTAAACCCAACTGACCATTTTGATTCTGCCCCCAAGTATACAACTCATACGTATAAGTCGTCACAGAAGTCTGCGCACCTAAAGCGTTAAAGCCCGGCTTATTGATGCTGCCTAGATTGTTATTACGAATACTCATTACGCAGCAATCGATTCGTAGCTTATGCTGTAGGTAATGCCACTCGCAGTACCAGACGTGATCGTGATTGACGTGCCTTCCATCAAGTAGATCGCAGTCGTCTTGTCTACCGCTATCACAGACGCATTTGCCGGTACTGACAAGGTAGAGATGATGGGGTAAGCCGTACCGCCAGAGGGTGCTGAACCCTGAGCCACCGCACCGTTACTGTAGAGACTCACCGTAGCGTTAACAGCACTAGAGCCGTTGACGTTGGCAGCCACTATCTGGTTGATCTTAAAGACCAAGCCACTTGAGGCAGCGTTAGGCAGTAAGACTACCGCAGACGTGCCAGATGGGGTGTAGTACGTTGTCGTACCTAGAATACTTGTTACGTTGACTATATTTGGATTTGCCACAATACTCTCCTAGAGTCCGAATACGATTGAAAATGCGATAGCCTGTCCTTTAGTCGCCCCACTTGATGTTGGCGCTGTACTAGCCCAAGTCGTCCCGTTACTCGTTAATACATTACCAGAGCTACTCGGTGCAATCATTTGTGGTGCGCTAGTGCCGTTACCAAGCAGGACATAGTTGGCTGTTAGCGTAGTAGCGCCCGTGCCTCCATTAGCTACAGGAAGTGCAGTACCGGAATAGGTCATCGCGAGCGTGCCGGATGATGTGATCGGGCTACCTGCAATACTAAAAATGCTAGGGACTGTAGCTGCTACGCTAGTGACTGTGCCGCTTGCGCCGGCCGCTGATGCTAGCAGGGTAACCGCACCCGCCGCGTTCTCGCAATACAGCTTCATGTCACTGATGTTTAGGGATAGCTCACCAGGCGCAAGGTTTGCCGCTAATGGGACAGCCGCAGCAGTGGTGCTGTAATATGTAATGATCGGTGTGTAGCCTGATTGTGCCATATAAGTATCCTAAAATGTGCCGCCGGTTATGCCGCCAGGGACTGTTAACACCGTGCCGTTAAATGTCAGTGCCGAACCCATTATCAGTTGATTTGACACGTTTTGATATGCCACCCCACCAGAAGTGCCGTTAAGCGCGTACAGCTCAGTGATGTCACTGTTAGTGCCTGACTTGGCCGCGACTAGGTTTGTCCTTGCAGTAGCGGCTGTTGTTCCAGCAGTGCCGCCATTGGCAAGCGGAAGCGAGCCGGACACGTCTGCCGTCAGAGACACTGACCCAAACGTTGGGGCGCCTACAGCATTACCATGAAGAACCGTAGTAGTCGTGCCAGTGCTGCCTACAACGACAGGCGCCGCGCCTGCACCACCGCCTAGCACTAACGCATACTGGGTCAATGCCGCCGAGGTAGCCCAAGTAGACGCAGAACTAAAATAGGGAACACCGCCGGACGTTCCTGCAACGGTAAGGGCCAAGGTGCCGGTCGTAGTAATCGGCGAACCAGCCACTGAGATAATACCGCCGGTAAAGGTCTGGGCAACGCTGGTGACGCCGCCAGCGGCAGGAGTTTGCCACGTCGCCGCCGTGCCACTAGTCGCCGTCAGCATCTGTCCAACCGTAGGCGCTGGAGAAGACGATACGTTAACCACCGTAGTGGCGGAGTTTAATGCGTTGGTTTTAGCCGCCGTGCCGGTCGTGTCTTGGTTCCAAGTAGGTATCGCGCCGGCCAAATCTGCGTAGGCAATGCTCACCACGCCTGTCTGGCCGTTTACGCTAGACACTAAGTTAGTCTGGTCGATCTTCTGCCAAACGGTGCCGTTGAATATAGCCCAGTCGCCTACAAGCCAATCGGTAATGCCGTTTAGATTGGTAGATCCAGAGACGGACACAATGTAATAGTAACCGTTAGTGCCAACGCTAGACGTTAGTGTTGGGGTGTTGGTAGAGGCATTCCAAGAGCCTTGGTACGCCAATCCGCCAGTAATCGCAGCCGTAGTCACGCTTGTAATGACGCCCTTTGCGTTAACCGTAACAACAGGAATTGCAAGGGCAGAACCGTACGTGTTAGCGGTTACGCCAGAAGCCGGAAGGTCTGCATTGACTAATGCCCTGAACGCAGTTGGCGCAACAGGTCCAGCGGTTGGGCCTGCATAAACAACATTTGCCGCCTGATCAACAACGAGCAGCGCAGAGCCCCACGTCGGTGCCGCAGTTCCGCCAGACACTAACACTTGCCCTGAGCCGCCCACTGGACCTACATACAGCCCGTCAGATCCAGACCAAATAATTGCCCCAGGCGCCATCACCATGCTGCGTGCTGTGCCGCCATGATTAAGCGGCAATAGTCCGTCGACTTGATCGTCCAACGTCAGGTCTATAGCTGGATGCTGGTGGTCAGCCCGTGCAATATTGGTAGAAGTGCCAGAAGCACCAGAATTATCGCCGACTAATGGCAACGAATTAGAAAGATTTGCGTTCAGTGTGACGTTAGCGTTTAGCGGACCGCCACCGTTTAATCCTGTACCGGCAATGACTTGCGTGGCCACTGGCACATACCCAGACGTGGTCGCAGGGACAGTGGTCGCCGACATTACGCGTCCGGTAGCGTCAACCGTGAAAACAGGGATGTCGGTCGCTGTGCCGTAAGCGCCAGGCGTTACACCAGAAGACGCAAGTTGTGTAGTGCCAATGCCGCCGTTAGCAACACTCAGCGTCACGTTCGAGGTCAGCTGGCCACCGCCAGTCAAGCCCGTGCCGGCGATTACCTGACGGTTAGTAGGAACACCAGAAACGGCCAGCAAATCACCCACGCGGATCTGGTACGTGTTGCCCTCGTACACGACCACCATCAACGAGTCTTCGTCGGCAACAGGGGCCACAGGAAGCTGCGTTATTCGTGTTGGTATTAGATTACTTGGTACGTTAGACATCCCTTAAATCTCCAAGTAACTATCACCGTCTTCGGTGATAATAAATTCGTCGCCGGCTTCTTGGATAAGACCAGAAGGGTGCGTGTTAACGGGCAAGTCAGGACGAACAAATGGCAAGATAATCTGGTCTGGACCGCGTGGCGCCAACCTGTAAGGGTCGTACTGGTCTCGGTCTTCACGGCAAACCATCAGCCCTGGGTAGTTCGGGTCGGGCGACAAGTCAGACAAAAACATCTTACGCGAGCAACGTCCGCATATAGCAATGCCATATGTCGGTTGTCCGCTTGGGTCTAAGAATGCGCTCATGCTGTGTAGCATCCTATGCCAGGGTTAATCTGTATCGGCGAGCCGTCGTTGTCCCCGTCCCAAGCCCTCTGTACGCTCACAGCAGCCCGCTGGTCGAGCATCGGGATCAAACTAATATCAACAGCAGGGGTCTCTAGAGCGACCCTTGCAGCTAGCCCGTTGACGATAGCCTCTAGCCATCGCTGGGGGACCTCAATCTCTTGCTGCAGGTTGTTCGTGTCCATGATCTGTCTGTGGCGCCAAAGTATCAGCTGTGCCTGCTCAGCGGCGGAGAAAGGGGCTGGCCATATCCTTACGATAGGCTCCGGCAGGTCACGCTGGTAGTAGTAACTGGCAGGACGGCCTGGAAATACCTGATTGCTCTGATTGACGTAGCCGTCTCGGTTGAGCTGGCCAAGCGGGATCTCTTGCGGCATATTGCCAAGCGTTATGCTGGTGTATGACAGCGTCGCTATTGAGGTAATACGGAAGTAAGCGTATGACAAGGCCCCCGATATGTCGGTCCACGTTATCTCGCCAGAACTGACAATGTCTGTAGAGGTCCCGACCGTGGTCCACGTCGTGCCGTTCGTGCTTACCTGAAACGTTACCGGAACAGACGCGGCAGACCATTTTATGCCAATGGTGTTTACGGTGGTCGCTGAAGAGAAGCTAACGGTGTAAGAGGTTGACGTTGTGACCGTGGTCCCAGTCAGCTCCTGCAACACACGATAGTTGAGGTTTAATACATCAATCGTTCCAATAGGAAGCGTCACTATAGGCTGATTTTCGTACATCGGAAGGATTATCCTCTCAATGCACCAGCTAGGTGTTTTGATGTTTGCGAGTTCGGAAATAAGAAACGCTAGAGAGTCTAGCGCGTAGCTGTGCATTTCTGATGTGATGGCCTGGGCAGGCAAACGACAGCGTCTGAAGGCGTGGTCAACCACCTTCAGTGCGTTGAATGTAACCTCACCCACGCTACCAGAATATGCCATACTAACCCTAGATAATAGTCAGCTGGGTGCTGGTGCAGCATTCCCCGATGCCTGAAGTATAATTCAAATAATAAAACATGACACGCTACTTCTTAGACTTTCCGCCCTTCGATCGCATGGTATAACCGCCACAAGCGCAAGGGGTGGCTACCTTCCCACCCACAGCGTAAGCACTGACGGACTGTTTACCAGCAGAGCCAGTAAACCCTTGCGACGTAGGAAACGAAAACTCTTTAACAATTTTATATGTCTTGCTCATAAATTATCACGCGCTTGCATAGGTTTTTGTGCATTCAAGCACAATCGTATACATGTCGCCTGAGCTTGCGTCTGCGGTTGTAAACAATAGGTTACCGTTAACGCCCGCACCTGCATTGTTTGGGATTCCGCCGAACATACTAAAGTCCATCTTGTACGACACGTTCTGAGGAATCATCCACGCAAAAACATCCGTCGTTGCGTCCCACAACATTTTAACTTCCATGCCGTGGGTGTTAGCCCATATACGGTTGATCTTGACCCCGTTACAGGCACGACCAAACCCATTTACCGCAAGCGTAGACACGTCGATCTTAACGACCGCGCTCTCGCCTGTGCCGTCTGATATGTTGGTGTATTTGCCGATGAAATCACGTTCACCGTCAAGAATAACTTGAGTCGTTACCGCGTCTGCCATAAGAACCTCCTATTAAGCAGTGCGTGTGAACACGTACGCAGTTGCGCTCGAAAACATGATTGTGTAGCGAGCCAAGCCAGTTACACCAGCGGCAATAGTCAGGTCACCAAAGCTACCTGGAGTGTCTGCGGCTGCGGTGGACAAGATACCGTTTACCGCAACAACAATGGTCACGGTACTAGCACCGGCAGTGTTGTCTATGTAAAGGTCAAAAATTGTACCTTTAGCTGCACCAAGAGCTGCGCCCAACAACGTGCCTGTAGGCAGAGTGATGGCAGTAGCTGAGGCTGAAGTAGAAGTGATGTAGCCGGTTGCTACCTGCGCGGCGGTTGCCGTTGCTGTAGCGTTAATTGCGGATGTTGTGGCATGGGTGATGGTGCCTGAGCCTGCAATGTTGCCTGTTACATTACCTGTTACATTACCTGTTACATTACCAGTGAGGGCACCAATAAAGCCATTTGTGGACGTTACTGGGCCGGAAAAAGTAGTTGAAGCCATGTGAATCTCCTCTCATGCGAGTTGTGCGTATCTGTCTGCATGACGTCAGCCGGGGCTGTCAGATACACGGGTTATCCCGGTAAAACAAAGAGGGGAGCCGAAACCCCCCTCTCTTTATTACTTAAACACCAGCGGTTCCGAAAAGACCACGCGGGTCAGTCCAGCCCACAGTGTAACGCTCGGTTGCCTTGTAGCGCATGGAGTCGGTTTCAAAATCACCTTCCATAGACTTCTCAAGACCACGACGCATTAACAGCTTCATGCCTTCTGGCGCATCAGTCTGTACCCACCAAGCGGTGGACGAGGTGATACGTGACAGATTAGCCTGACCTTTAGCCAACAGACCCATGCTCTTAACAGGGTTGATGTCGTTATCGGCAGTGCCGGTACGCAGAACAGACTTCAGCAATACTTCAGCTTGGAACACGTTGCTTGGGCCTGCCACAATCTGAGTAGGCGTCAAACGGATACGCTTGCCGTTGTTGTCAACAGCGTTGCGGATCTGGATGAGGATCTGCTCAAGTGATGTTTGTGACAAGTTGGCAGCTGTGCTCAACTGATTGCTGAACGTGCCGCTAACAATCGGATGCGCAGTGCTGATCAGCGATACGCCGTCACCACCAACATACGCACTGTTAAACGCACGGTTCAATACGTTAGCCGACAACGTTTCTTTCGTTTCGATCAAAGACTGCGCCAAGTGTTTGGAGTAGGTCTGACCGATACGGATATGATCGCCGTCTTCTACAAGCACTTTGGTCAAGCTGAACGCCAGACCGTATACTTTGTAGAGGTAACGTTGTAGGAACAACACGCCGCCAGACTGGTAGCTTACAGCCATACCGTCGGGCAACTCAGGCGCCGCACCAAAACCATAAAGAACGGGTTCTTCATGATAGTTGCGTGGGATGCCTTTCTGTTCTGTGAAGACTTGTTTCCACTCGTCTGCACGTTGGTTATAAACGCCATCAAATACTTCGTTGAGGATTGGCTCAACTATGGATCTGAAGTCCGTACTTCTCATTGGAGTAGCCATGATTCAGTCCCCCCTTAAATGGCGTTAACAGGTGCTTTGTAGGCAGCTTCGTTCAAGCGAACGGTCATGCTTACATAGGCATCAGTTAAAGAGTCGGTGACAAGGTACGCAGAGCCAGTGATCTGGAATTGACCAGAAGTAGCTACAAGCGCGGTTAGGTACGTGCTGCTGATACCGGTGGAGGTAGAACCGCCAGGGGAAGCCACACGCCAGTCAGCCTGTGCCCCAACATCAACCTGTACTGATGTGGTGCCTGGTGTTCCTGGGTTTGCGTACTGTACGTCGTACAAAGTTTCTGGGTCGTCGTACACATACGCAACAATTTCTGTGCCTGTGGTGGACGCGGGCCAAAAGGGTGAAATGGTAGGCTTGCCACTTGCGTCGTTGTACTCAACGCCAGCAAAGATACCCAGTAAAGTAATGCCATCTGTAGTGCCGGTACGTGTACCGTCAGATGAGCCGAGTTGAATGGTCCCGGTGCTTACTAGCTTAACGGGATCTCCAGAAAAGATTGTCGCAGCGTAACCTGTGGCAATCGTGTAGGCTTTCGGACGAATTTGTCCACTGTTGTGGAACGAAGGCCGAAAACCATATGGTGCGCTAGTCGTAGACATAGTGACTCCTAATGGTTGATTGAAAGATTCGGTCAGGAAAGATCGAAACGAGCTTCCCGGTTTTGTCCGATTTCCTTGTTACCATCTCCCATGTCAATCCGCGACTTAGACACTCGTGCTTGCTGCTCAAGAAACTCAGCCGTATCGGTAAGTTTCTCTTCTTCTCTCAAAGGAGCGTCGTGGTGAGCTTCCTTCATGTACTTCTGGTACAGAGACATTGGCAGCTTAAAAGCAAGCATCTCGTTCACCCCGATAAGTCCAGCCCAATCACCCGTCTTAAGGGTTGCGTATTCCCAGCCTGGAACATCCTCAGGCTTGATAGGCTCGTAGCCTAACCGGATCCGCATATGGATCGAATCACGAGGGTTAGTCGTGGTCAGCCAGCACGCATGCCAGCCGGGAAGTTTTGGTAAGTCCGGTAAACTGGACTGAAAAAACTGTTGACGGAACATTTCAACCCGCTCGTCTTCGGTTACTTCGCGGTTCTGTGTAACTGCACGATCTGTCATCGTACGGCTGTCGCGTTTGTCTCCAGCGGATTTCTTTAATCTTTCGTCTGTCATAACGTCGCTCCTTTTCAGCGATTAGAATTAGTATAGAGTTGCAAGCAGATAAATGCAAATACTTCAACTGTTTTTTAGACCCTGTTAGTTTTGTCGTACTCAGCGTATCGCTTGACGTACTTCATGCGTAACACCGGGTCGTCCCACACGCCAGCCTCTACCAGTGCCTGCTTACGCTCTGGGCTGATGTAGACCTCTTTGCGTGTCGATGCTGGGGCGTGCTCTCTGCCTGACCCTACCGCAGGACCGCCTCTCGCTACGCGCTCTTCTCGGTCTTCAGATTTGCCGTCAAACTTCTCAGGCAAGCGCCGTGCCGCACGTTTACGCAGCTCTGTCCAATACTCTTCAGTCTGGGGGTTGTAACCGTCTCTGCTCATCGCTTGGTCAATCGCAATCACAATAGACGAGTCTTCGTCTCTGCCCTGTGAGTCGTACCAAGGATTTTCTTTGATGAACTCTTGAGCGTGACGCATAGTCCTGTCATCAATTGTCGATGGCTGGGCGGGAGGGACTGCCTGTTGCTTGGCGTACGAAAGTTGTTGCAGACGGGACTGTGCCTCGTCTCTGTATCGCATCGCCCTTGTCACGTCTTCGCCAACACCAGCATTTACCGCCTTAGCGATAACCTTCTCTGCTAGGTCAGCCTGATGCCTAGCCTGAGCAATACTGTTGTCCAACGCGCTTATGTCGCCCGCGTATGCCCTCTGCTCTTGGGCCGTCAGCCTGCGCTCAAGATCGTCGTTGCGTCCACGCAGGAAGTCTAGCTCGGTCTTGTCCCTCTTGATCGCTACGTCTCTGCGATCTTTACGGTCTGCTTTTTCTTTGCGGCGGCGCTCTCTGATGGCCTCTCGCTCTTTTTCATCTACAGCGCTTTCTTCTTCTGCGGCCGAGGCTAACCGGTCATCTTCTTGATCTTCTTCTACAACCGGCATCTTACTTTTGTCTTCAACAATTACTATTTCGTCCTTGTCGTCGTCTGTCTCTTTTATTGTATTAGCCATGCGTCATCTCCTTTTTCAGATGAATGCCTTGATAGCTAATGGGTCGCCAAGGACTCGCCCAATAATATCAAGGTCGTTAAAGATTACGAACATTGCGGTAGAGTCTGTGTCAGGAATTCTAGATTCCCAACGGTCTCCGCCGTATTTAGGTACCCGAACAAATTGACCCGCAGCACACCACTCGCCTTCCGGCCATGTGGTCATGTCATTGCGGTTCTTAAAGGCTAATGGTCCGACCTGCACAACCTTACCGACCTGTGTGTTCCACTTCTCGGTGTCTTGCGTGCCAAGGTCTAAGATAATACCCCCTGTGGATTTCTTTTTAGCTGTCCTTATCTGGATCAGAACGCGGCTACCGAAAGGCTGGATCCCTGCTTCTACAGCGGGAAAAGCCTCTGCAAGTGCGTCCTCATATGTCATTGTCGCCATGTTGTTCCTCGTCTATGAGTTTTAATAGTACGTTTATTGCGGCTTCGTAGCCCGCAAACATTCCAACACGATACCCGTACTCAAACGTATCGCGTGTCTGGGGTCGCGTCAAAGCCTCTACAGCAAAACTCTGCTGCTCAGCCTTGAGCTTATTCAGTAGCTTGGTCTCTAAGTTCACGCAGGTGTCTTAGGAGACTTAGGCGCTGATGGCAACGTCTGACCGGTGACTTTCTCGCCAGCCGCCATACGATGCTTCTGTTTAACGTCGCCGCCTTTCATTGAAACGGTGCCAGTCTTTGGTTTGTCTTTCATCGGTGTATCCTCATGGGTTGGGGTTAATGCCTGTGCCTGTGCTAAAACTTACTTTCTCTCCCGACGCGATCTCTGCCGCTGCAAGTAGCTTGGCGGTGTCGTTGTCGGCAGAGTTCATGCGCTCGCGTGACTCTAGCTCTGCCATAGTACGCTGGGCGTCTGCGCTCAGTCGTGCCTGCGCGATCTGCGCGTCCATGCTAATGGCTGCCTGATCTAACTGCATTTTAGCTTGGTCTAACTGTAGCCGTGCCTGATCAAACTGTGCCTTCTGCTGGATCTTGGTCTGCTCTATCTGCGACTGCTGCTGCATCTTAGCCTGATCCATCTGTGTACGTGCCTGATCTTGTGCCGCTCTTTGTTGCAACGCTTGGCCCTGCAATTGTGAGTTCATCTGCGCAATCTGTAGGCTGCTGTCTTGCTGCACGGGCGCCTGTGGAGCGAACTGCTGGGCTGACTGATCAATCTGCGCTAACTGCTGACCAAACGACCCTAGCTGGCTTTCAATGAACTGCTGTACCTGTAGCACAACATTCACCTGCGCTTGGGCCTCTTTCTCTATGAGACTCTGGCTCTGTGCCATGCTGATCGCGGTGTGGGCCTCTACCAAATAATAGTTCAACAGGTGATCACGCAAGTGTGTGGCCATCGGGTAAAGGTAGGTCTTTGCTATTGCAGGGTTTGACCCAAACAAGGGAGACTGCAGGAACGGTATGTGTACCATCATGTGTGCCATGTGGTCTTGCGCCGGCAACACAAACACAGGACGCCCCATAGCCGCCGCGACGTTCTCGCTGACCGGGTCCATGTCGTCAGTCCCAGGCAGCGACACCAATACTTCGTCGCCAGGTATCTTCATTACGCGCAGGAACATCTCCTCGACCTTCCTTGCGTCGTACAATTGCGGCGCGACCGCTGCCCTTTGAATGATCGCTTGGATCTGTGCAAAGCGCTGCGTCTCGCTGAATATAGAAGGATCGCTGACTGGGATGACGTCCATAGGACCGTCAAAGTCTGACGGCTCAATCTCAAGACCAGCATCGCACGCCTCTATGTCTTCCTCAGTAAGGTAGGCAGAGTTGATGCGGTGGATTACCTTCAAACATTTCGCCATCGAACTGTGCAGGCGCGAATGAATACTGCTGAACACGACCATGCCCTGCTCAATGAGGGCCAGCGTTGTCCCTACCGGTTGGTTAACACTCTGATCGCTCAGCCTCTCAAACGAGGTCTGCACCACGCCCTTGCCTGCCTCAACTAAAAATCCAAGCAATTGAAACAAGACAGGGCTTGGCTGGTTGAACGGTATCGGCATCGCTATCTTGCGTATGTCGTCGACCAAAGCACCGCCCTCTATCTCCGCAATCTCGGTCGGCTGTAGGTTCAGGGTTTGTCCGCCAGGCCCGCCTTTCAGCTTGAGCATGGTAGGGATGTTTTGGATGTGGGCAGAGTCAAGCAGGGCACGTAACGCGCCAGTAGCCGCACCGCTCAAACCACCGATCATGTGGGTAAGACCGATCGGGTAGGCGCCACGCCAAGGCACAAACGGGAACTCTACGACCCAGTCCAGCTCTTTCTTCTGCGTGTCCTCTGGCTCCCAGTTACGGTACAGGCCCAACGCTTTACTGGTCGACTTGTCTATCGTGATGATGTACGGCTCTACCCCATCACCAAAATCAAAGTAGGTATATATCTCGAACATGGTACGCAGACCGTCCTCGTTGTAGCTCAGGTCTTTGCGTCCCTCAATCTTGTCGTTGGCTTGTGACGCCTTGCTGTACTCTGGGTCGTCTGGAGCGCCAAGGTCAACGTCGATGTACATGCCAGTCTTGATGCGCTTGTTGTACTCCATCTTGGTGATGTACTGGACGTGCGTCTTACGTTCTGCGGTGTAGAAGTTCGTCGCAGCGAACGGCAAATAAATATCGTCAATGGGCACAAACTCAGCGTTGGGCCTACGGCGCTGTGCGTCCCACATCAGCTTCATGTACTGACCACCACCCAACGGCAGCTGCGTGCTCAACTGCTCAAGCTCGCCCCTGAACTCGGTCATCTGCTCGGTGATCTGCCAGTTCATAAAGTCGGCTTTTCGTTGCGCCTTCTCTAGCTTGCTCTTCTCTTGCTCGCCGTTTACTTTGCTCTTGACCGGACCATTAGGCGGAAATATCTCTTTCATAAACCGCGCAGAAAAGTCTACGCACGCCTCGACAAGCATCGGGTGGACGACCTTGTTGGCGCCTGTGAACTGGGCACCGCCTGGGGCATCGTCGCCCAAGCCTGTACGTCGCAAGCCCTCCTCGTACTGTTTGTCGCGCTTCTCACGAGCTTCCTTGTCACGCTCGATCTTTTCCAATAAGTCGGTGACAGACTCTTTGAGCATCGACTGGTCGACCTCGTCAACGATATTGGCGAAGTGCTCTAGCACGCTATGCTCGCCGTGCTTGTTTTCCTTTTCTTCGAGCGCAACCATAGCACCACCGTCTTCGGTGTCGGTAACGCCAGCCTCGTCTTCAGAGACCTCTACAGTCTCACCCTCAGAGTCCAACTCTTCTTTCTTCAAGAATTCTTCGTCTTTAGACTTAGCCATAATTTACTCGTGTGTCCTGATTATATTTGTCTAACATGTCCTGCAGGTCTTGCATTTCTACGTTGCCGCCGTGGCTGTATCCTTCGCGGATCAAATGACGGATGTACTTTTCCGTTAAGGCTTGGCTTGGTAATCCCTCACCTTCTACGCCCAGCGCAAGGTCGTAGTAGCCCGGACCCTTGCGGTCTGGGTTGGCCGCTTTGAAAGCACGGTGCCAATCTGGTAGGTAAACCTCAGTCGGCGTGGGGATCATATTAAAGCCCAAGTCTTCCCCGTGTAACAATGTTGGAAAGCCTGGATGTAGGTCTGGGCGGTACTCGGCCGTCCCGTCCAAACTGAACGTACGTGGACCAGCAGCATAAGTTGGCACGTTGCCACCATACAAAGGATGCATCAACGTAGGTTCTGTCTCTCTGATCAAGATTTCACTTGGGTTGAAGATAGCACCGCCGCGTAGTTCCCCCCCAAGTGGAATGCCTCCTTTGCTTTTCGGCATGCCTTTACCCATCATTAGGTTGGCCAATACCGAACGCTTATCAAACGTATCTGCTAGCTGCCAAATCATCGGATCTCTGATGTCTGCACCTTCTCCAAATACTAACGCAAGGTTGTGGTTTATTTTTGAGGCTAAGTCGTCAGACAAGTTGCCCTGCTTCATGGAACCCAAGAAGCCACGCATGAGCTTGTCAAATACAATTGGGTTGGTTTTAAGCTGGGTTCCAGAGCCGAGCATTGTTGTCCATGCTGTCTCTGGCGTGGTCAGGTTAGTCAAGCGACTTCCTGTACCTTTATCCATCACCCCCCAGACTATATCCTCATAACCTGGATCTACTTCGCTAATAGCTGGGAAATTTGCGCCGCCTATGTTGCCACCGCCCACACGGGTGCGGTCAGCTACCGTGGTCGTAGTGTTTTTGAACCCACGCTCCATCAGTTGCCCCAAAGCCTCTGATGCTTTGACCGGCTCTTGCGAACTAATTAGCTGAGCTGCTTTGCGTCCCGCATTTGCGCGGTCGGCAGCGGTATATAGGTTTTTAGGCACATCTTCAGCCGCTTCTTTCGCTAGCTTCTCTGCAAGCTCTTTAGGGTTGAAACCGCCTTTGCCAAAGCCTGGCGTCATCATGCTGCGCCTGACGTTGTCCGCTATCCTAGCCCGCTCGTCTGAAGGACCGCGCTGCTCAGCGACCCACTGGGCCACCCTTTTGTCTGACTCACGGTCTATTGGATTGCCTATGTCGTCAAGCAATCCGCGCATGTCAGTGTCAGGCACTTCATACTCAAGCTCAGGGCTGTACTTTTCGTACATTCTCATCAATCCTTCCATCGCAGGCGGGAACGCCATTCCGCCCGCTGTGCCAATCGCATAATTTAACGCTGTCGGCTCAATGGTTGGACCCAGATACTCAGGGATAGCCATAAGCGTTTTTTTAATGAAAGGCATTGCGCCCCCTAAAACTTGTGCGCCTTGGCGGACCTTGTTAGCCGCGGACAGCGGGACCAGCGGTATCTGTCCAAGCATTTCGCCTAGAGTCAGACCAGTCTTGTTCACAAACCCCATGTCGTTGCGTGCGGGAAGAGCATAGTGATCAAGAGCACGCTGCAAGCCTGTGTCGTACGCGTCTGACCCCGCGTCTGCCATTGGATACTCGGGACCGCCAAAGAGTTGGGCGTAGCTTGCTAAACCCAGAGCGCTGTTGGCTATGCCGGGCGCAGTGTAGCTGTGCATGTTACCCTCGTCGTCTGTCCATTGGACCTCTTCTGGCAATACCTGAGCGTCTATCCCAGCCCTCATCGCATAGAACGGGTCTAGCATGTTGTCCAGAACATCAATACCGGTCTTGCTGCGCTTCTGGGAGTCGTAAATGTCTGGCGCCGGTTCGTCTTTTAAGTCTTTCATGGCACGGCCTCCTTCGGCGTAGCCCTCTACTGGAGGTTTTTGGAACAATCGCTCAACTTGAGCGTTTATACGTTCACGTTCGTCAAGCCTTGGCATAAATTGTTGGATCATGTTTTTGGATTGGCGAACAGTCATATACGCGGGGATTTTTTCTTCTCTCTGGCTAGCGTTTTGTCTTGCCCGACGCACAGCCTCAAGATACACAGCGTCTGACCCACCAACATTTGCAGGATCATAGTTCAACGATCCCCGTAGGGGCTCATATTTCATGTGGTTGAGTTTAAAATATTTCTCCCAATCATTTGTCGGTATCATGTCTATCGCGTCCATGCCATCAACAGCCCCATTATGTGTCCAGTCATTGGACCCCGCAAAGTCTTGCATGTAGCCCTTGATCTGATTCTTGTAATTTGGATCTTTTTTCATCCAGTCAGAAACATACTGGCTGTCAAAATCGTTAGCGAGTGGCTGCATTGACGTTATATTTTTATTTCTTTCCCAATCGTGCGGGTCTCCCTCAAAAGTGGAAACTTGCGCGTGCGGTCTTCCTTCGGGGTCTAGCAGCGCATACAGATGGTCTCCTCTTGCGTAATTGCTATAGCCTTTCGCTTGGTCCTCTTGCTGCGTGCACCAGCCCCCCTTGCAGCCTAAGTCCATAACCGACTTTAGTCCCTCCGGCTCTCTAGCGTTTGGCAGCTTGACCCACTTGTATCCAGAGTCGTACTCCTTGAACGGGTTTAACATCAGCCTCTGACTGGCCGCTTGTGCCTGTGCCTTGTCCCACTGATTGACCTTGCCCACAAGTTTTGACGCCTGCAGCACGGACATACGTTGCAATGACTCAGGGTTGAGACGCAGCTCATTAGGCAGGCCAGAGTCTGGCGTAATAGTTCTGCGTAGCGTATTTATCAAGTGAGGAAATGCGCCATAGTGTGGATTAAAATCATAAAACAATTCCATGTCTCTTGGTTTTCCTGTGAGCCACGGATTTGCCTTGTACACGTCGTCGATGCGTAGTCCAGTAGTTCTATATCCCGCTGTTGGGGAATGAATCAAATCGCGTGTCGTTGACCGCAGCCCATCTATTATCTTTTTAGTGCCAGCTTCAGAGCCAAACCTGATCGGTGGCCAGTTTCTTGATCTTAGAGTGGGCTCGCCTTGACGAGCAACATTGTTCACGCCCTCGGGGACGTGTCTTTCGTCTGGCGTAAGCGTGGTCAATGGATCCCAGTCGGTGCCGTAGTCGCGCTTAATGTACTTGTTGAGTGCACCATCAACAAAATTGTTAAGGGCTATGTCTGGCTTGAGTGCGTTCAATTCTTGTTGAGCCATGTCATAATATAAAGGGCTACCTGCTTCATGTGTGCCTGTGCCAATGCGTCTGTTTGCAAGCGTTGGGTCTGCTAGTATGCCTTGGTAGTGTTCTATAGCGGGTTGACGAGTCTTCAAATCTGCCAGTCCTTTTTCAGGGTGGTCCTTGAGCCACTCCCTCAAGATTTTGGCTAGATCTCCGCCGCCTGCAAACTTCAGGTAGTGCTCGTCGTGGTCGTCAAAAGGAAACTGGTAGTAGTCCTTGCTGTACTTGTCCGCGAGCTCTGCTAGGCCTCCCTCAGCGTAGCCCATGACCTCACCGCCTTTTAATTCTTTGGCCAAAGCTTTCGGATTAATGCCGCCACGGGCGTAATGACGAGGACCATTGGGCGTCTCTACTAAGTGCGCAGGGTCATCTATCGCAATCGTTTTGACTTTCTTTGCTAACACTAGCGGTCCTATTTGTATTACCTGCTCTGCAGAGCCAACCGGTGCCCCGTCTGACTTGCGATAGAAATAGCTGTGACGGTCTGGGTTCATGCCGATCTCGACCCAATCTGGATCGCCGTCTTCCAGTATGCTTGTCGCCGCCCTCTGCACGTCCTCGGCTGAATGGTTTGCCCAATCGCCATACATTCTAGCAATCGTGCTCTTATCGTATTTCTCACCGCTAGGCTTCAGAGCTTCAGAGGCTATGTTTAGCGCACCCTTCGCGCTAGACTCAAAATTTACATTGTTCAATACCGCCGTCTGCCCGTAGCCCACAGCGTTGCCGCCTTTCTTGGTCCCGTCGTGAAGGGAGACCACCCATGTGTCATAGTTCTGGTATGCTGGTATGTCAAGCCTTGAGGCGATTCTGGTTCCGTCTGGGATGTCGACATTAACACCAACAATGCCCGCTGATTTATTTGGGTCTTTGCTAAGCGATAGCGCAATGTTCTCGAATGTAGGCACGTTTTGAACCGCCCCCAACGGTTTGATCGGCATGAATTGCCGTACTATTGCCTGATACTCGTCGGTCGATATGTCGCCTAAGCGCAAGCTGTTTGCTGCGCTTTTCACTTCTGGTACGCGGGTCCGTTTGCTCCCTGTGCGAGACGCACGCCAAGCCGCTTGTGCTTCAGGCGTTATGCCAAGCAGGTCTTGTGCCTCTTTGAGCGTACCGGATACCTTTGCTGCAAGCTCTTTTGGATTGATACCTCCCCTGCCAAAGCCAGGCACGGAGCCACCCTTGGCGTGTCCTAGATCCGAAGAGTCTAGCTTGGAGGGGTCGAAGTCAGCATCGGGCGATCGAATGTGAGATGGATTAAAAACAACAGTTGAACGTGTCATGTCGCCAGAAGCCAAATTGTCAGGGAATGTTACTGAATCATAGCCTCTCTTAGAAAAAGCATTCATGACTTTGTCTTGTGCATCTCTACCAAATGCTTGATAAAATTCACCATCTGTAAAAAGATCAAAGCTATCAACATCTTCTAACGGTATATCAAGTCTTGCGGCTGCTCCTTCAATATCATCAGTGTCTAACACTGAATTAAGTATATCTTTTAATTGTTTTTTCTGTTCTTCGCCCATACTCGGATGATGAGCGTCAAAGTTATTTCCCTTTTTTATCAAATATTCTGCTGGTCCACCAAAAGTTCCTTTACCAAAAATTTCTCCTGTTAAATCGCTTTCTGGTGAAAAATAGGTGCCCCCAAAAACGTTTTTAAATTCACGTCGAATGGGAATATTATATTCAATGGCTTCTTTAGCTTGTGGCGATCCAGCAAATACTTCATTGCTTGAGTGCCACAACCTGTCCGTGAACCCTTGCTCTACTGCTCTTGCCGACTTGGCTTCTTGTGAGAGATCAAGCAGCTCTTCAGCCGCTGTCTTAACGCCTAGGCGTGCCTTCGCGGCAATCTCGGCCCAGTTGCCTCCCCTGCCAAAGCCAGGAACCGGCCCGCCGCGTGCGTAGCCCAGCTCGCTGTCTTCTAACGTGGTCGCGCCGCCCATGTCGATAAGGTCCATCATCATGCGCATGCGCTCGTCAGGGTCTGACACCGTCCGACCGAACGCCCTGCCTAACATATCGTTATCGAGGTCCATCCGTCTTTCTGCTGGGGATTGTAGTCCGCCCCTGAGATACTCGTTCGCCAGACCGACCATGTACGCGGGCAGCTCGCCGTACTTGTCCGACAGCTCAGACTGGAACAGCATGTGCCGCAACGCGTCAGCTTCGCCGCCAAGCTCGGTTTCTTTAGGGTAGACTAGGGTTGCTGCGCGTGCAGCTTCACGGGACATGTCGCCCATCGGGGTAAGGTTCGCTAATGCGTCGGTTACCGTGCGCGTAGACTTGACGGCGCCTTCAGCGTACTTGTCCAGCAGGTCTTGCAGCCCGCTTGTTGATTCGACTGTGCCGCCCTCAGCCCACTTGACCTTGTTGGCCCAGTAGGCGGCGCTGCTTGGTCCCTTGGCAATGTTCTTTGCATGGCGTGACTTGAACGAGGCACGCTTGGCCTTCATCTTGTCAGACTCTCCAGCCTTGGGCTTGCCCGCAGTGCTGGCGCCTTGTTCACCGAACCGGATGATCTTCTCTTTACCATCGACCTTGGTCTTCACAACGTGAGACTTCGTCGGATGGCTAGGCGTGCGACGAGGCTGATTGAGCGGCAGCGTGTCTTTGTCCACTGGTTTATTAGGCATGCCGGCATATCTCGATCTGCTGTCGATGCTGAAAGTATAGCACTATTGCTCACGCGGCATAGGGGTTTATGCGTGGCTTGTCGTCAATTTTTGGATAGTCGATGTCCTTGGCTTTCGGCAGCTCGAACCACCCGTCGTTCTTCAGGTAGATGATCGCCTGCGTGAACGTGTCCACGTAGTCGTCGTGCTCTGCGACGGGGAACTTGCCGACCTGCTTGAGAAAGCTTGCGGCCCAGCTTACGTGCTGACCGGGGTTCTTCTTCGACTCAGGTATCCAGATCAGTCCGAGCTCTAGCGTTGGCGCCGTCTGATGGGCACGAGAGACCTTGTCGGCATTGCCAGGGTTGTACCCGACCGCAGGGACCTTGGCCAGCCGCAGGTCTTGCAGCAGAGACTGACCGCTGGCCTTAGCTTCGACCAGTACCCTGTCAGGACGGCGTGCACGCGAGAAGGGCGAGTCTTTGGTCATGCCGCCGTACTCTGTGGTCCATTCTTTGATGGCCCTAGTACGCAGATCTGGGTAGCTTAGGTGCTCGTCCCAGGCGTCGATCAGCATCGCGTTACGCTGACCCTTATGGGTAAACATTGCCCACACAGTACACGCAGTGGGATCGCCAGTGGTCTTCTCTGTAAATGCGCAGTCGTAAGATTGCAAGATGTATTCAAATGTAGGCAGCGCTGAACCGTGCGGCCACATGGCAAAGAAAGACGTCTTGAGTATGCCGCCCTCGCTCGGGGTAGGGTCCTGCTGCAGCTGGCCAGCCGTGCCGTACGCGCCCAAGAGCTGCTTGAGCTGGGTGATCTCCGCCTCCCCGAACCTCTCAGGGCAGATCAGTTCGCCCTTCACCGTCCTAGGGTCGTAGGGTCCGAGTACGGTCTTCCGCCGCTTGCCGTCCCATTCCGCCGGAATACAGATGTGCTCCCAGCCGCCAATGTCTTCCAAGATATGGCCGCTGATGTCGCGCTCGTGCAGTCGTTGCATGACCGTGACCATCGCGTCCTTCTTCGGGTTGTTGAGCCGCGTGCTCCACACCATGTCGAACCATTCCAGTGCAGACTCACGCATCGTGTCAGACTGTGCGTCCTGAGCCCCGTGCGGGTCGTCCAAGATCAATCTCGAGCCACCCTCACCGGTTGCAGTACCACCGACCGACGTGGCCAGCCGGTACCCTGTCGCAGAGTTCTCGAACCTTGCCTTGGCGTTCTGGTCACCCGCCAGCTCAAACATGTGCCCCCACCGGTCTTGGTACCAAGGGGACTGGATCAGGCGCCTAGCCTTCAGGTTGTCCCTGATGCTCAGATTGCCGGAGTAACTCGCACACAAGAACTTCTGTGACGGGTCGGTTAACCACTCCCAGATAGGCCACATAACCGAGACGATGGTGGACTTACTGTGTCTGGGGGGAATATTGATCAGCAACTTACGTATGTCGCCAGACGTAATCGCTTCTAAATGCTCACAAATTTGTTCAATGTGCCAGCTCTTGATGAACGGTATGCCGGGCTCTACCACATGCCAGCTTTGCTTCACGAACTCGTACAGCGACGCGGAGGCCTTCCTGCGCTCTATCTCGCGCTTTACCAGCCCGTGCACCGCCGCAGCTGTGCTCAACCAGCCCCAGCCTTCGTCAGCATCAGGTTCATGCTCTCCAGCTCTTCGTCCGTCAGGTTCTTCATGTCTACCGCGGCCAAGGCGATCGGTCCGCCGTTAGCGCCAATGTGCTCTTGGACGATCTTGTCTCCGTAGATCTTCGGCAGGACCTTGCTCAATAGCCACTTACGCGTGTCGACCTGCAGCCTCTTGTGGGCCACGACGTCTGAGTTCAGGCTCATCAATTCTTGTTTTAGTATCGGGTTGCCGTCCGAGTCGTACGCCGGCTCACCGTTGACGTTCAGCGCGTGCACCGTGACCCACTCGTGCGTCTTGTCTGCGAGCACCAGAATATCGTCAGCCATGTGGGAATAACCGTGCTGCCGAGCCAGTGCGTAGTGAGTGCCCACTCCGTCTGGATCCGCCTGAATCCAAGACTTGTAGGTCTGAATGGTGGGCATTCCAACGTCGTTTTTGCAGATGTCGTTCAGTGACCGTCCTGACCTGATCTCGGTACAGATGTGAGCGCTCACTAACTCACGGTCGAAGAGGCGCTCTTCGGGTCTTGGGAGGCCAGCGATTGCCCTGTGGGCGAGGTGGTTTTTGAGTGCGACGGTGTTGGATGCTAGTGCTGCGGCGGCTTTCTCTGCGGCCTTCTCTGCCCTAGCCTTTGTGGTAGTGCTGCTTGCCATTGGATTCCTGTCAGCCCACGTTTGGCTGCTGTGGTAGTAGGGCGCCGACCCAGCCGGGTTAGCGGGGGGTCGACTCACTGGCGTTAAGCTCACGTCGACAACTAGGGGGAAGCGACGCTCTTAACGCGAGATGATGGATTGTGTTGCATAGACGGTTGATCTGTCAACTGTTTAGCACCGACAGGAGCAATTTTGTTGGCAGCTTGAACACGGGACAGTCCAGCTCCGACCTAGCGCTGATAACGTAGAGTTTCGTTGTGTTGACTGCGCCAGGCATTGGCGCTGCGCACCGTCCTGTTTTTAGTGTGTTGTCCGACCCGTCTCGTCTGAAGTGCTCGCAGCGTCCGCATCTCATGATTGGTCCCTGAAATTATAGATCTTTGGCATCGTCGTAGCCCACGGTTGTAGTGCTTCCTAGCCTCCACTTGGCCTTATCTTCCACGCTGTATTTACGGGTACAGACCCTAAAGTCTGGGGTCTTGAGATCTCGGTGTGCCAAGGCATTGTCGAACAGTTGGATTCGGTTGTTAGGCTGGAGCGCAAATTGACCATTGTCCAATTTTAAGAGGTTGTAGCTCTTGTGCTCGTCGGGCGTTTCAGAGAACCCAAAGTCTGGAACCCGTGGATCAGGATTAGCACCATCGAGCGTGAACATGTACTCCCCAGCGTAGCGGTTTCCGTCCTTGCCGTAGAACTCACACCTCAGCCCTTTCAGCAACGGTTTGTCGATCACCTCAACGTGGTACGTCAGCGCGTCCCAGATCTGCAAAATGTCTAGCTCTAGCGGTTTTTCACACGCCTTCCACACAAACGCTGAAATGGGCAACTTGTCATAAAGTGCTGCAAATTCAGGTAGATAGGTCTCAAACCGGAACGCCTCGCCCCTGACCGACTTGACGCAGCACCATACGCCCTCGACCAAGCCTCCGTGGCCCTTCTGGTGGTCGTACAGGTACTCAGCCCTGACGTAAACTTTGATCGGCGGTAACGGGCAGACGAAGCTCAATTTTGTCTCCACAGTCGGTCTTTGAGGAGCTTCAGGGACACCTGCCCTGCTCTACCTCTAGTGATGTATAGTGTAGTGTAGTACACCAGCACAAAATCCAAAACGCACCTATTTCCGGAAACCATTCGTCATCCTGACAGCTGGCCAGCTCCCTACCCTCCTCAAGTTGCCCTGAGGTGTCCACTTACCCGGTTTGCTCCGACAGGACATGCAATCCTGCCAGACAGTCGCTCCTCAGTACCTGAGCACGTTTTGCTATCCCAGTGTTAGCCTCTGGTTGGCTTCCCAATTTAGCCTTGGTCGGCATCGGCAGGTCAGCCCTGCGTTGGCGTCCCGTTACGCCGGACATGTGACTGTCGGTATCGGCGGACATGAGTTGACCGGTCAGTGATTAGCTACACACCGGGTCGGGGCTAGGTTGGACGATACCGGACGACCAGAAGGTTGTCTTACTGCAGAGTTGTTGATAGAATCGCGACCAGTTGGTCAGAGTCGATCTTTACTTGCTGTTTGGTATCGGCTCCTAGGGCTTGAACAACCCTCCGACGCACACACATTACGTCACTCCCGTGCGTAATGCAAGCCCCGAAGCCCCCAAGCCTAGGGGCTTTTTTTTGCCTGAAATTACCCCCTTTACCGCCTTTACCGCCTTCTGCTAGCCCGTACCTGAAAACTGTCACAAGACCCCTAAAACACCCCGTTAAAAAATAATTGAAAATAAGAGAAAATAAGTGTTGCAATATGATTCTAACTGAATCAATATACTCACACCGAAGCAATTCAGCCTAGGCCGGAGACAGACATGACAGACTTAGAATTTAAAGCAATGCTACTTGAGTGGGCTGCACAAGACGCTGCAGAGCGCGTAGAAGACGCAGCTAAAGCAGTAGCAAAAGCGGCTTATTGGGCTTTGCTTGCTGAGATTGAAGCGGCTTGGGCTGTTGTCTGCGCAACAGACACAGATGTCACAAGTTACATCACAGACGCATGTGTTGACAGCGAAAACGCAGAGCAGGCAGTTTATGAGTCATCAGCGTACTGGAAATTAATGTACGCATCAGCAAAAAATTGTGCTGGAACGCGAGCTGAAGAAGCTGGATACGATATTAACAAAGTAATTGGTCGATCAATTTACTAACTAACTGGTGCGAAAGCAGCCAACGGGAGATACAAAATGCAGAACATCGAACAGTTTCTAGAAAGCAGAGTTAGCCGCAGAATTAAGGCAGGAGATCGGGCGCTGACCCGTCTTGAAAAGCGCGAAGCCCGCGCTGAAAAGTTAGTCGGTACCATCTTGCGTGACGGGCAAGAGGTCAGCTACATCTACCCCCAAGGAGGGAAGTACAAAGAGGGACGCCACTTTGAGCTAGTGGCCTTTCTAGTTAGAAACAACTATGTATAACCAACTAAACGGGGCGCAAGCCCCACACTAAAATAATTGAAAATAAGTGAAAATAAGTGTTGCATTGTGATTCATATTGAACCAATATACTCACACCGAAGCAATGGTGCTGAGGGTAACGGAGATTCAAAGTGACAACTTCTTCTAAAATTCAAGTTCGCGGTAACTGCCCATCATGCGGTAACGACCAAGCTGTTGTACGTGGCAGCATGAGCAAACACGGCTACACCGTGAATCATGGTTGGTTCAACGGCGTTTGCTCTGGACACAGTTATGCCCCCATTCAAGTATGCCGCATTCAAGCTGACCGGACAGTTGAATCAGTTCGATTGGCTGTTGCCGGAATTGAAAAAGAGCTGGCCGCTGTAGAAGCTGGCATAGTCACTCCAGAAAAAATTGACCTTGGTCATCTTGTAATTCAGTTTGCAAACGCTACCGAGATACAACAAAAACGTGCGGTAGACGGCCTGAAAAGAAAGTTGACTTACAGAATCGAGGCTGGCGTTGATTTCGCAAACTACTTAGAGCAGGTGGCTAACAAATACCACGGCAAGCCTTTGAGTGAAGTTAAGATAGGCGAAGCGGGAGTAGTTGTAGGTTCTGTCGTTAAAGTGAGCGGCTCTCTAGTAACAGTAACTAAGATTGAATATCGACAAGCGCGAGGAATTGGTCCAAGCATCAACGGACAGCACATCTTGCATATTTTGTTTGAACGTAATGGAAAAGAATGTGCTTACCCAAAACGCTTTGCAAAATTAGTTTAAACCAACTAACGGGGGCGCAAGCCCTCACCCAAAACAGGAGCAAGAAAATGCAGTCAGTTACAGTAAGACATAACGGAAAACAAACCAAAATCGAAAACGTGGTGCGAGCGGCAGTGACTTGCGCTAATCGATCAGCCCCAGCTCGGGCCATCGTCGATTACATAAACGGCGGGCGCAGATGCACGATGACCGTGAACGGCGATGTGTCAATCCAGTATCACAACTAAAGCCTCACCGGCCACCACTAAACACTAACGGGGGCGCAAGCCCCCAAACTAACCGGAGATTCAAAATGATTTGTTGTGGGAAAGAAATACAAGACAAGTACGGATGTCCAAACTGTAACGGCGACAGCCTGCACGTTTATCAGTGCACGAACTGCAAAAAGTTTTGGTCAGAGTCAGAGCTCGACACGAAGGAAGTGTCGGACACGTCGGAGTTCTGGGGCGCGATGGACACAACGATTAGCATCTGCCTGGCGTGCCCTTCGTGCGGGTTTGACGAGCTCGCAGAGGCCACCCCGTGCTGTGCGTGTTTTGACCGGCTGGCCGAAGAGGACGACGAGCTTTGCGCCAGCTGCAGAGAGCAAGAAGACGAGCAAGAAGCGATGATAAAAATAAATGAAAATAGTTTGAAATAATTGTTGCAATCTGATTCTAGATGGATCAATATACGTACATGGGCTGATCGCACCGACCGGCCACAACTAGGGTAGACAAAATGAACAACACGAACACAGTAGTAAACGTAGACTTCTCTGGCTTGGTAGACGAGCTGGGTCTTATCAAAGCACAAGCGGCAGATCTTAAAAGCCGTGAAGACGCGATCAAGGCTGCTTTAACCGAGTCGGGTTTCTCGGCTCTGGAAGGCAAGTTCTTCCGTGCCGCAGTAAGCATCTGCGAACGCTCGCCAAAGACCGATTGGGAAGCAGTCGCTAACAAGCTGGCTCCAAGTCGTCAGCTCATTGCGGCTCATACCCACGCACAAGACAGCTATGTTGCTGTCCGCGTATCCGCCCGCAAATCTTAATTTAATTTTAAACAACTAGGAGATTCATAATGTACAGATACAACAGCTCAAGCAAACAAACTTCTTACCGTTCAGACTATGCATTGAGCAACGAGGCGATAGCGCACTACGCGCCTAGCGTCTTAGCCCAGTCGGCGCACGAGTCACGCGGCGAGCGTTACACTTTCATCCCAACGATCGACGTGATAGACGGTCTGCGTGGCCAAGGCTTCCAGCCCTACGAAGTACGTCAAACTAAAGTACGTGACGAGGGCAAACGTGAGCACACCAAGCACATGGTCCGTCTGCGTCACGAAAGCGCAGTAGCCAGCAAAGAACAGGTAGGCGAGATCATCCTGCTCAACTCGCACGACGGCTCCAGCTCGTACCAGCTGCTGAGCGGGTTCTTCCGCTTTGTGTGCAGCAACGGCCTGATAGCCGGCGACATTTGCGACGACGTGCGCGTACGTCACACCGGCAACGTTGTCGACAACGTCATCGAAGGCTCGTTTGCCGTGCTAGACAATCTCAAAACGATTGAAAGCCGCATCGACGACTACAAGGCAATCCAGCTCGACGAGTCAGAGCAGATGCTGATAGCCCAACAGGCCTCTGTATTGCGCTGGGGCGAAGATGGCGCTCCGATCAACCCGTCTGCACTGCTGCGCATCAAGCGCTCAGCTGACGACGACAGGTCGCTTTGGACTACCTTCAACCGTGTCCAAGAGGGCTTGCTGCAGGGCGGGATAGCAGGACGATCTGCAACCGGACGCAGGACCCGCACACGAACCGTCGGCGGCGTGTCAGAGAACGTCAAGCTGAACAAAGCGCTTTGGTCTATCACCGAGCACTTTGCCAAACTAAAACTTGCAGCATAATCTATCAACTGGGTGTTGCATCGTGATTGCAGATGAGTCACGATGCACACTCTTTGTTACGGAGCAAACGACATGAAAAAAACATTACCAGTACGGAAAACTACAGCGTCAATCATTGTTCGGGTAGACACTGACATTAAAGAAACTCTGGTCGCGATGGCAGAAGACGACGGCAGATCTTTAGAGTCTATGATGAGAGTGATCATACGTAAATATTTGCAGGCGGTGGCAAAATGATAATTACTAACGAATGCGCAATCGATCTCGGAAAACTAATTGCACAGGCAACGCGTCGATTAGACAGCGGCTATGACGTAAACGCACCAGCAGCACGCGGCGGGGCGATCTCTGTATTTAGCCAACTCGCAGACTCTATAGAAAGCCCAGAGGCTAGGATCCATTTTTGCAGGGCTTTTCGTGCGGAGATCGACAAGGAGGCAGAATGAGCAATCTTGTAGACGACCTGATCGAGATTGGGTTTACGCTCACGCAGATTAAATGGGCACTTCAAGATGGGTCTTGGCTAGCAATCTCAGGAATATCAGAAAGCGAGGCCGAGGCTGCATACGCCGACGTACAAGAACGATTAAACAACTATCAATAGGAGACACACACATGGCAATAACGCACGACTCAATGACACCGTACGACTTGGCTTGCGTGCTCGCAATGCAGGGACTTTTGTCTGGCGAGCCTAGGCTTGCCCACTGCCCGTACGACTTGGCAAATGACGCGATACGCTCTGTCGACGCGTTGTTTGACCGTCTGAAGCAAAACGAGGACGCAAAGAAATGATCATCACAGAAATCAAAAAAGGGTTCTGGCGCCTGACTAGCACCGGCGAGTCTGACACCGACACGTTAGTTTTTTTTGGATTCAGCCGAAACGAAGTCATCGGCAAGCTGAACTCTTGGGTAAGACGCAAAGACCTACAGAAATATTTGTATTAAACCAACTGGAGCAAAACATGATATACGACAACAAAAACAAAGGCGCGATCTGGGCCAACAAAAAACACTTAGAGAACGAAAAGGCGCCGAAATGGACTGGCAAGCTGGACGTGGAGGGCGTGACATACACCGTGTCGGCGTGGCCAGGCGATAAAGAAAAACCAACTTCGCCGTCGCTAAGATTTTCTATCCAGAAAGCTGACACAGCACCTGCTACAAAACCCAAAGAAATTATCGAAGACGTTCCATTTTAGTCTCGGAGTAAACCCATGCGTAAACTAGATGACCTAGTAGATGAGCTAATCGAAGAGATCGACAATTGCGTTAGCGTGAAAGAGCTTAGTCTGTTAGAGGACAAGATCTGGGGCCTGCGGTGCGAGGCCAACGACGCGCAGGACGACGAGCTCGTTGTAGCCTACGACTGTGCGCTACAAGTACTGGGCGCCAAGCGGTTTAACCACAACATTGACACCAAGCTATGAGCAAGATTATGAGCAAGATAATGATAAATCCATCGGATGTAGTTTGTATGGGCGTAGTAGCGCTGTTCTTATTAGCCGCTTGTGTCGCAGGTACTATGGAGTACGGCGATGAGGAGCGGCAGCGGGTCTTGTACTGCGATATGTTTAAGATCTATCAGGAGTCAGGAGGTGAATACGGCTGGCCGGACTATAACGATAATGCTAAGGAAGTATGTGAATGATTGATCTATTTGATAAATACCCAGAGTGGGTCGGTATGCCTGAGTTTGATCAACAAAACAAAAAACCTTTTAAGGAAATTATTGTTAGATTTGAAACTGAAAATGACTACCTTGATTTTCAAAAAAAATTAAACCAACAGCTTACGTTAAAAACAAAAAGCATTTGGCATCCTTTTAAATCCCACTGGGGAGTAGAGCGTAAGGTATACGTTAATGAACCCTAACTTCCCAATCTATATTGTATCTAAAGGCCGTCATGAAAATGGTCTGACTACAAGAGCATTACATGAGATGGGCGTAAAGCACTATATTGTTGTCGAGCAGAACGAGTTAGAGCTGTATCGGGCTGGCAGGTGTTTCGGAACACTGCTGGTGTTGCCAGATAAATATAAGGTTGAGTATGAACTTTGTGACGATTTTGGTCTGACAAAAAGCACTGGGCCAGGCCCTGCAAGGAACTTCTGCTTAGACCACAGCACAAGCAACGGATTTGCTCGGCACTGGGTCATGGACGACAACATTGATGCGTTTCACTATCTCAATAAAAATGAGAAACTTGAGGTTCGCACTGGCTCGACACTTCTTGCAGCAGAAGATTTTGTAGGCAGGTATTCCAACGTCCCTGTAGCTGGCCTTAATTACTATTCGTTTTGCAAGAAAGTGGATGCTGTTCCTCCCTATGTCTTAAACACTCGCATTTATTCGTGCTTGTTAATTGATAATCATGCTGGCTATCGGTGGCGTGGCAGATACAACGAAGACACAGATTTAAGTTTGAGGGTACTGAAAGACGGCCTTTGCACCATTCAATTTAACGCTTTCTTGTGCGGAAAAATTACAACTCAAAGAATGCGTGGCGGCAACAGCGGCGACTTCTACGATGCAGAAGGTACTTTGCCGAAGAGCCAGATGCTGGCCGACTTGCATCCTGATGTTGCGAAAGTTGTTTTTAAATTCAATCGCTGGCATCACCATGTTGATTACTTTCAATTTAAAAAAAATAAGTTAATCAAAATTGTAAATACAGACAATCTGCAAAAAGTAAATAATTATGGGATGGTGCTTGGTAATGTTTAAGACTGACAACAATAATGCAAAGGAAATATGTGAATGAAAAAACAACCCCCGATCAAGCTGGTAGAGGACCGCACCGAGTACACTGACAGTCTAGTAAGGCAGGCTGAGATCGATGAACACATCGCTACATTCCTGCGCAGGGGCGGGCAGATTATTCAGCTAGAGACTGACGCGACAGGCTTGGACCGTAGCGGCAAAATGGCCGAGCCGTTCGTGATTAAAAGCCATGTGCTGCCCCGCAAAAAATCAAAGCAGAACTGGAAAGACGGTGATCTAAAGGGCTGGAGGGCAAAGGGCAAGATTGAAGAGGACTTGGAATGAAAGACGAGGATTTGCCCCAGCCGTGTGCCTGCGGCGCCGAGATGGTCAGCGTCATAGCGAACGACACGCCGGACAATCACCCGTACAGAAAAGGCTGGTTCTGTTTTTCGTGCAAGCGGTGGGTAGACGCTGTAAGCAGGGAACGGTTAGTTAAGACGCCCCCTGTAGTCTGATATAATTTTTTTCAAATCTTCCACGGTGTACCTCGTGACACCGTTTTGAGCTTCGAGCCAGTCTACCAATCCCACCCCGAACCTGCGGACCAGCCTGATCCTGTACTCTATGAGATTACCGGACAGGCTTGCGTTGCACTGGGCGCAGCTCGCGTAGATGTTGTCTGGGTTGTAACGCAGGGCCGAGCACGCCTTCACGCTCCGGTAGTGTGACGCGTGCCTCTGATGTTTGCCATCGTCTGGCCGGTCGCACGAAACGCACGGCAACCCTTTGTCCCTGAGCCTGACGTACCGATTAACCGCCGCCTGTGCCTCTGCACGCCACTTTGACATTGGCTTGATACGTTCACGCGCCTGAGAGGTCAATTTGCGCTGTGCGGCTTCCTGTGCACGATCAATCACTATCCTGCGCTTCTTCGCGACTGTGACGCCGCACTCTGGCGAGCACCATGCTACAGGGCCAGGGAAGACTTGCACGGGACGAAAATACTCTCCGCACCCGCCGCACTTCCTTTTGCTATTCGCCATTGTGTTCTTTCTGCAGCTTCTGGTACTGACCCTTGGACTCTAGCACCAGCCCGTCGTTCGCGGCAGTGTTCTGTAGCCACGTCAGGAGCTGGAACATTTCACCAGTCTTGTACTCGGCCGAGCTCCGGTAGTACGGCTTGCCCTTGGCGCCAGTGCGTGGATTCACCAACGTCTTCACCAGCCACTCGGACCCGGTCTGTAGATAGTACAAATGTTTTGCTTTGCGCTTCATGAACTCGATCATCTCTTCGGTCACATTGCGGTGGTCAATCTTGCCTAGGTGTGCAGCGTACAACGACAGCCATATGTGAAACAGCGCGTTCTGGTCGAGGCTGCGCTCAACCCCTGCACGAAAAACAAACGTCAGGTACTTGTGCTCTTTCCACTTTTCGTGGGCCCACCTTGCAAAGGCCGCGCAAGATATTTCCGAATTTACAACAAAAGTGTTCTCGCTAATTTCCATTTTTTTTAGCCCTTGGTTTATGGCCGTACTGTTCTAGTAATCGGTGTATTTTTATGTGTGTCCTGACCAGATCCTGAAACTCGACCGGACATCCCGCGACAGCTGCCTTCTGTGCGTCCTTGTCCGTGCCCGCTTTGATGTACGCGGCTGCGTATTGTCGTGGCCATTTCATCCCGCAATCTCGTCAGCAAAATCACCGACCAGCTTTGGTATCACTACGTCTACCTTTATGCCCTTCTTAGACAAACTATTTGCTAGGATATAGGCTGACCGTTGACCGGCAAAGTTTGAGTCGTTGTCGCTGTAGATTGTCACTTGAGTCGTCCCCTCTGGCGGTAGGAACTTTTCAAGCAGCCCTGCATTAGCCGCAGCCCAGCACGGCATGTTATGTAGCTCCATCACTGCTAGCGCTGTCTCTATGCCCTCTGCTATGCCCAGATGCTCATACTGCTTCGTTAAGACGATAGACGCGCCCGCCATGTCACCAACTGGTGTCAGTAATTTCTTTACGTTTGTCACCGGCGCCTTTTCTCCGTCTGACGTTAAGTACGTAACGTGCAGCGTGACTATGCCGTTTTTGTTTCTCAAGGGAGACACCATCGCAGGGTACACGCCCAACAGATCCCCGTTGTGGTGGTAATATTTCAAGCCTGCATGTTCCATCAGAAACGGCGAAGACTTTAGACCACGCGACTTTAAATACTTCCTGACGACGCCGCCTCTGAACGAGGACAAGACTCGGCTTTCTTTGAGCACCGACTTGATCCTAGCGCTACCGTCTGCCGCAGGCTTGACCGGCACCGCTTTGTAACTGTCGGCCTTGGGCTGTATTTCGTTAACTAAACTCATAGCATTTTTACCTGTATATTTTTTTAATAGAGTTAATCCATTGCCAGCGCCGCAGCCTGAGCAAAAGTAAGACCCGCTGCCGTCTTTATCGTCCCACCTGAATCTGTCCTTGCCTCCACACAAAGGACAAGGACCGTGCACGTTACGCAAGAAGCTGTGGTCTATGCCGTACGTGCCTAGTATTCCGTACCATCGTCCATCAGTCGCCCTTTTGAATTCTGCCATCATTGTGAAATCCCTTTCGCGTATCGTATTGCCCGCGACTTTATGTAATTAATCGTTTCTGGGGAAGGCTCTTGCATGGTCGGTGTAATTTTAGACGGCCACACACCGTACCGAGATCTGTATAGATGTTTTGCCCAGCCTTCTAACTTTCCACGGTCACTAGCGTACACCAAACACTCACCGAAAAATTTTGACTTCTGTTCTGCAGTGCCGTGCTTGCTGTTGTACTTCTGTGTCCTTGTTATCTCACTGAGCTTGCCTGCCGAGTGGACCACTGCGGGCTGACGCTGGGGCTCATGGCCACAGTTGGGACACTTCCACACCGACGGTGGCTTGACGAAGTGGCACTGGGTACATTCTTTCGCTCTAGGCTCTACCTCGGCCCGTGGCCCGTTAACCTTCCTGCCCATGTTTAGTGTTGTGTGTCGCTCGTCGACTTCTGTTACGAGCCCAAGCCTGAGCGTGGTGCTTGAGTGGTCTAGAATCAGCACGTGGTCTTTGCCAGGCGCGTTACGCAGGCCCCTGCCAATGATCTGCTGGTACAGCATGTCCGATCTGGTCGGTCTGGCGAGGACTATGCAACGCACGTCCCAGTCGATGCCTTTTGTCAAGCAGCCTACGTTGACCACGCCAGCCACGTCCCCGTTATGGAACTGTTTTTTAATAACGTCGCGCTCGTCGCGCTCTGTGAATGCGTCGATATATTCAAACACAATGCCCGCCTCGCCGAACTGCTTTTGGATTGCCCGTGCGTGCGCCCGATCAACTGCATAGACTAGCGTCGGAAGTCCGGTAGCTTTTTCTTTCCATGTCTCTACGATGCCCGCAACTAGATCTGCATTGTTCATGACTATCGCTAGGTCGGCCTCATTGAAATCGCCGGCGGTGATCTTGACTTTGGACAGGTCAGGCTGGGACGGGGCAAAGACCCTAAACTTGCACAGGTCTCCGTCGTCAATTAGCTCTTGAGTGGTCGCGGTAGACACCAGCTCTTGAAAGTGTTTACCGAGCCCTATCGTGTACGGCGTCGCGCTCAGCCCAATGAACGGCACGAGGTCCCACTTCTCCATCCACTTTGCGTAGAACTTATAAAAGACGTGTATCTCATCGACCAAGACTAGATCGGCTTCGGGCATGTGTCTGCGGCGAGACAGTGTCGCCTGAGAGCACACTTGTACACGAGCCTCAGGGTTAGTCATCTCGTGTGTCGCTTGGATTACCCCGACGTCGGTGATGCCCTGCTGCTGGAAAGACTCTGCAGTCTGATCTACTAGGCTGATCGCATCGACAACGAACAGGACTTTCTTGCCGCGCTCTAACGCACGATGGATTATCTCTGCCGCCAGAACGGTCTTTCCAAAACCTGTGGGTGCTTTCAATACAACCCGTTTCTTTCCT